>ENA-OOWN01000321-OOWN01000321.1-human-gut-metagenome-genome-assembly--contig:-NODE-321-length-42303-cov-5.745455_pt1 | contig 42303 bp, 28 predicted proteins | sample MGYA00241406_ERZ501319 | MGnify/ENA primary metagenome ERZ501319 (study PRJEB25962, sample SAMEA2042734) | human gut metagenome | biome: human gut; feature: human-associated habitat; material: faeces... | reverse complement strand
TTACTTTATTACTCATGTTCATTCTTTGTAACCAAAGAACGAACCAAGAAAGTTTCGCTAGCCGCATGACTTTTCTTGCTTCGTTCTTTTGGTCACTCAAAAGAATGAAGATGTGTAAAAAAGTAAATTAAAAAATATTAACGTAAATACAAAGAGAAAACGCAAATTAAAACTAAATGACATAAACAATAACATATCCACAATTTAACTTGCCAAGCCTGCATATTTAAGAGATAATATATTTATCACCTGTTAATTATGTTTTGGGAAAGAAGTGTTGATATGCAGCAAAAACAAGTAAGTTACCTGCACATGTTCAATGTGTTTTTTAAAATAGGGCTGTTCACTATCGGCGGAGGCCTTGCCATGATTCCCTTAATCCGCGACGAATTTGTTGAACGCCAGGGCTGGATTGACGATAAGGACATCACTGACGTGCTGGCGATTGCACAATCGCTGCCGGGCGTTATTGCCGTTAACTCCGCCACTTTTTTAGGCTACCGTCTGGCAGGAATTATGGGCGCGCTTGTCTGCACCATCGGCGTAGTGCTGCCTTCGTTTTTAATTATTTTTGCCATTGCCATGCTGTTTGCCTCCAGCGGGCTGGACAGCAACACTTATATTTTAAAATTCTTCGCCGGAGTTAACGCCGCTATTACCGTGCTTTTGGTAGTTGCCACAAAAAAAATGTTTGCTTCCTCCGTCAGCAACAAACTTGGGTGGGCTATACTTTTAATTTCTGTTGCGGAAATTTACGTTTTGGGCTTCGGCATTGCTTCCACCGTTATCGCGGCGGCGCTGTACGCAATTGCCGCTTACCGCCTTTTGGGAAGGAGGGCTGAATGATGGGCATTTACTGGGATTTGTTTTTTGTGTTCTTTAAAATCGGCCTGTTCTCCTTCGGCGGCGGCCTTGCCATGGTCAGCGTCATTCAGCAGGAGGTTTTGGCACACGGGTGGATTCCGGCTGCGGAATATGCGCGTATTATCACCATTTCGCAAATGACACCTGGCCCGATTGCCGTAAACACCGCAACCTATGTTGGAGTGCGCGTGTGCGGACCGGATTTTGTCCCGGCGTTTATGGGGTCGTTTATCGCCACGCTCGGCGTATCGCTGCCTTCGTTTATTATAGTTTATTTTGTTGCCCGCTCGCTGGAAAAATTCAGCCAGTCGCGCCTTGTTAAAGAAGCGCTGTGCGGCATCCGCCCGGCGGTTATTGCCTTTATGATTACGGCGGTGATTTTCTTTCTGGATATTACCGTTTTCCCGATAGACAACGCCACCAGCGAAAGCAGCACTTTTAACCCCATCGGCATACCGGTACTGGCCGTGCTCTTTTACCTGCATTACTACCGCAAAGTCGGTGCCATCAGCCTTATGCTCATCAGCGGTATTATCGGCGTTTTAGTGTATTGAAAATTTCTGACTTTAAGCAGGGAGGATAACTATGTCTATTGAAAATATGTTTGGCGATTTACATTCTATTGACATTATGGCAGAAACAAAAACAAAAGAAGTTTTGTTAATACTGGTCTGCAACGGTTTTATTGACGGAACGCCGGAAACGCAAACTGCGCTGTTAGATAAAATGGAAGGATATTTGAAACATATTCACAGTGAAAAATTTAAGAATGAATATCCTGGCTGGCCTGTTATACTAAGGGTTACTTTTACGGAAACACCGGACCAGCTGATTTTACAACTACTATATAAATGCTATGCCTGGACTGATGATTTAGGAGTATCGTTGGAAATAGAAATAGACGGTAAAAAAGTGCGCTTAACTGAATAAAATTGCCTTATGCTTATCAAAAAAACGGATAAAAAACAGAGCAGCTTTCGCTGCTCTGTTTTTATTTGTAATTATCTGCTACCAATGGTATTTTTCCCCGCGGCTTATTTTAAACGCGCGGTAAATTTGTTCTACCAGCAAAAGGCGTATCATCTGATGCGTAAAAGTCAGTTTTGAAAAGCTCCAACGCATATCTGCGCGTCTGCGCAAAGCGTCCGTGTAGCCAAACGCGCCGCCGATAACAAAGGCAATATGGCTTTTGCCAGCCAGCGCCCAGCCGTCAAACAGTTCCGCCAGCTGCGGCGAGGTTATTTCCCTGCCCTGCAAATCCAAAAGCACCACATAAGCGCTTGCCGGTATGGCGTTTATCAAACGCTCCGTTTCTTTAGCCAGCACCTGCTCTTTTTCGGCAGGCGAGGGGTTATCCGGCATTTTTTCTTCGCCAATGGCAATGGTTTCCAGCTTGCAGTACGGCGTCAGGCGTTTGGTAAACTCGGCAATGCCTTCGGTAAGGTATTTTTCCTTAATTTTACCTACGCAGACGAGGCTGATTTTCATATCAGTTTCCCTCCGGAATTTCCTGCAAAGTTACCTGCAAGGTGCGTTCAATGCCTGCACGCAGCACAACAATGGCAACGGTGTCGCCAACTTTCTTTTCTGCAAGTTTGGTGCGCAGTTCAGGCACGGTTTCCACTTTAGCGCCGTCAAAGGTTAAAATAATGTCGCCGGGGCGCATACCTGCGTTATAAACAGGGCCGCCGGTAACAATTTTCATTACAAAAATGCCGCCGTGCAAATCAAGGTCAAAGCCATAACGTGCGGAAATATCTTTATCAATCAGGCTGGCGCCGATATAGGGGCGCGCAATGCGTCCGTGCTGGGCAAGCTCGTCCAAAATAGGTTTAGCAGAGTTTACCGGGATGGCAAAACCAATGCCTTCAACGCCGCTTACCGCTACTTTGGCGGAGTTAATGCCTACAACCTCGCCGTCGGCATTAACAAGCGCGCCGCCGGAGTTGCCGGGATTAATAGCGGCATCAGTCTGAATAAGGTTAAACTTGCGGTCGCCCAGTTCGATAGAGCGGTTTAACGCGCTGATAACGCCAACCGTTACGCTGCCACGGAATTCCAGCCCCAGCGGGTTGCCGATGGCAATAGCGGGTTCACCAACCTGCAAGGTGGAAGAATCGCCGAATTTGGCTACCGGCAAATCTTCATCAACATCAATTTTAACAACTGCAAGGTCTGTTGCGGCATCTGCGCCAAGCACTTTGCCTTTAACGCTGCGCCCGTCCGTCAGGCTCACGATAATTTCCTGCGCACCTTCCACAACGTGGTTGTTGGTGGCAATCAGGCCGCTTTTGTCGTAAATAACGCCGCTGCCTGTGCCGCGCTCGGTAAGCTGCACGCGGTTAAAAAAGTCGCGCACATAGGCTTTGTTGGTTATGCCTACAACGGCAGGGCCAACTTTTTGCGCCGCTACCACTACCGGCGTATTGCGCGCGCCGGAAAGCTTTACTTCCTGCTGAACTGCGGCGGCAGGCTGTTCTTCTTTCTGCGTATTGGCAGTATTGCCGATGCCGCAGCCGCCTAAAAGCACGGCCGTGCTTAATATGCCGCACAAAAATAAATTCATTGATTTTTTAAGCAATGTTTTCTGCATTTTTTACACCCCTCAATAATTTTTTACTATTTCATCCTGCGAGGCTACATATATTTGCGTATCCCCGCCGGTTTCTCCTGCGTCCAAAATTCCGCGCACCGTTTTAAGCGCAAGCTCCGGCGTGTTGTTTTCCTGGCTGAGATGCGCCAGAATTACTTCGCCCGGCAGCCGCGCCATCTGCGAAAGCAGCCAGCCCGCGGCTTTGTTTGATAAATGCCCGCGCGTGCCCAGAATGCGCTGCTTTAAGGCATATGGGTAAATGCCTTTTTTAAGCATTTCTTCGTCGTGGTTTGCTTCAAGCACCAGTGTGTCCGCACCGGCTACGTTATTTTTAATTTCTTCCGTAATAAAGCCAACATCCGTAAGATACACGCAGCGCGCACCGGCATAGCTGAACACGTAGCCTACGGCACCTGCCGCGTCATGCGGAACGGCAAAGTTTTCAATTTTCAGCCCTTCCGTTTCCAGGCACTTGGGCAGAAGACGGCAGCAGCTGCGTTCCATTTCGCTGCGCTGCGGCAAACTGCGCCAGGTCGGCTCGTTGGCAAATACCGGCAAGTGGTATTTACGGCTGAATACCGGCAGGCCGCTGATATGGTCGCGGTGTTCGTGCGTCAAAAGCACGCCATCCAAATCCTCCGGCTGCATGCCGGTTTCTTTTATGCGCTGCGTAAGCTGACGGCAGCTGATACCGGCATCTATCAAAAAGTTTTTGCCGCCCGCTGTAATAATGGTGGCATTGCCTTTGCTGCCGCTGGCCAGCACGGATATTTTAAACTCGCCCGTCATGCTTCACCTGCGGCAATGGCTGCGCCTGCGCTGGTTCCTATGCGGTCGGCGCCTGCTTCAACCATGGCTTTGGCAGTTTCCGCATCGCGGATTCCGCCTGCGGCTTTAACCTTTAAATCATACTTGCCTGCTTCTTCGTGCAAAAGTTTTACATCTTCCACAGTTGCGCCGCCTTTGCCGAAACCGGTGGAGGTTTTTACAAATTTTGCGCCGCCGTCGGCAATAATGCGGCAGGCAGTGCGTTTTTCACGCGGAGTAAGGTACGCCGCTTCGATAATAACTTTTACCGGGCAGGGCGCCGCTGCTTCCACCACGCGGCGGATATCTTCCGTTACGGCAGCATAATCGCCTGTTTTAAAGGCCGAAACATTCATAACCATATCAATTTCATCGGCATGTTCTTCCATTGCCGTTTTGGCTTCCAGCGCTTTAACGCTGCTGAAAGTTGCGCCCAGCGGAAAACCAACCACGGTTACAACTTTTACCTCCGTGCCCTGCAAAAGATGCTTTGCCAGCGGCACATAGCACGGATTTACGCATACGGCGTACAGATGGTACTTCTGCGCTTCGTCGCAAAGGCGCATAATATCTTTAACGGTTGCTTCGGGTTTTAATAATGTATGTTCAATTCTTTGGGCAAGTTCCATAGCTAATCCTCCCCATTTTTACTTTTATACCTTATAATTATAGCAAAAGTTAAGCACTTAAGATTGATAAAAAAGTAAATTTTTTTAAATATTTGTAACTTTTATTTTCCCCTGAAAAATAAACAGGACCCCAAACGGGGCCCTTTCAGTATGCTCAGTGTTTTTTGCGGCAGTTTTCGCAGACCCCGTAAAAATAGAACTGGTGCCCGCTTAATTTGTAGCCGCTTTCTTTTTCGGCCTGTGCCATAATACCGCTGTTATCAACATTAAACAAATCCTCTACCTTGCCGCAGCAGGTGCACTGCACATGGTGATGGTCGCTGATGTCGGCATCATAGCGGAAGCTGTCCTCACCGGTATTGATGATTTGGATGACATGCAGCCTGTTTAATATCTCCACGGTTTTATATACGGTAGCAAAACTCATGGAAGGATATTTGGGGCGCAGCGTTTTATACAGCATTTCAGCGCTGGGATGTTCATGCGTTGCTGCCAGCGTTTCGTACACAGCCAGGCGCTGCGGCGTAACTTTATAGCCGTTTTCGCGCAAAATAGCAGTAAGTTCGCTGTTAGTTAACATAAGCTCCTCCTTCCGGCATTGCCCTTAAAGCAATGCAGCCTTAATAAATCTTTTAATAATTATATTAAATAAGATTTTCTCTGTCAATATTCATTATCCGTTGACAAAAATATTTCACTAAAACGCCACAAGGATTTTTCCTAACCACGGCGAATGTAGTAATATTATTTTTGTAAAACGAGGTACGCCATGACTATTGAACAAATTATAGCAGCCGAGCTGAAAGTAAAACCGCAGCAGGTGCACACCGCGCTGGAACTTTTGGACGGAGGCAACACCATACCCTTTATTGCGCGCTACCGCAAAGAAGCCACCGGCACTTTGGACGAAGAAGCGCTGCGCAGCATTGAAGAACGTGCCAAATACCTGCGCCAGCTGGAAGAACGCCGTACAGAAATACTTGCCGCCATTGAAGCGCAGGAAAAACTGACACCGGAACTTAAAACGCAGATTGAAGCCGCAGTAAAAATGCAGGAACTTGAAGATTTATACCTGCCCTACCGCCCCAAAAAGCGCACCCGCGCGCAGATAGCCCGCGAAAAAGATCTGGAGCCGCTGGCAGAACTTATAACGCAGCAGGTACAGCCGCCGCTGCCGCTTGAAAAACTTGCCGCACTGCATATTGATGCGGAAAAAGGCGTAAACAGCGCCGAAGAAGCGTGGCAGGGAGCAATGGACATCGTTGCCGAAAACATCTCGGATAACGCCACCGTGCGCGATTTTATACGCCGCGAACTGTGGAAGAACGCCGAGCTTGCATCAGCGCTTGGCGCAGACGAAACAGAAGCCAAAGACTTTTTAATGTACGCAGATTACGCCGAACCGGTACACCGCCTGCCGCCGCACCGCATTTTGGCACTAAACCGCGGCGAAAACAAAGGGCTGTTAAAAGTAAGCCTTAAATACCCCGCCGAAATTATGACCGAAAAGCTGGCGCGCAAGCTGAAAATACAGCAGCACACCGTATGGACTGAAATGTATACAGCGGCACTTGCCGACAGCTACAAACGCCTTATTTTCCCTTCGCTGGAACGTGAAATAAGAAACGAACTTACCGAAAAAGCCGAAAAGCAGGCCATCAGCATTTTTGCGGCCAATCTGCGCCAGCTGTTATTGCAGCAGCCTGTTGCCGGGCACACCGTGCTTGGGCTTGACCCCGGCTACCGCACCGGCTGCAAGGCCGCCGTCATCAGCCCGCAGGGCAAAACACTGGCCACAGACGCCTTGTATATTACCGGCAGCGAAAAACAAAGGGCACAGGCCGAAGCAGGCTTTTTAAACCTTGTAAACACTTACGGCGTAACGCTTGTTGCCATCGGCAACGGCACAGCCTCTTACGAAACGGAAGAATTTACCTCGCAGATGATTGAAAAACACCGGCTTAACATTGCCTACACCATTGTCAGCGAAGCAGGGGCTTCCGTATATTCCGCCTCCAAGCTGGCACGCGAAGAACTGCCGGAGCTTGATGTTTCGCTGCGCGGCGCGGTTTCCATAGCACGCCGCGTGCAGGATCCGCTGGCGGAGCTTGTAAAAATTGAGCCGAAGGCAATTGGCGTAGGGCAGTACCAGCACGACGTTAACCAGAAAGAACTGGCCGAAACGCTCACCGGCGTTGTAGAAAGCTGCGTTAACCACGTTGGCGTGGAACTTAACACCGCCTCACCCGCACTTTTAAGCTATGTGGCAGGCGTTTCGCCCACCGTTGCCAAAAACATTATTGCCTGGCGCGATGAACACGGCAGCTTTACCGCCCGCAAAGAACTTTTAAAAGTAAGCAGGCTTGGCCCCGCCGCCTTTACGCAGTGCGCAGGCTTTTTACGCATTGCAGGCGCACAAAACCCGCTTGACAACACCAGCGTACACCCGGAAAGCTACAAGCTGACGGAAGAAATTATAAAACTTTTGGGCTTTGGGTTAAAAGACTGCACCGGCGCAGAATTGCAGCACGCCGCCGCAAACGCCGACGCTGAACAAATAGCCAAAGAGCTTGATGCCGGGCTGCCCACCGTTACGGACATTTTGGCAGCACTGGCACGCCCCGGGCGCGACCCGCGCGAGGACACTCCGCCGCCCTTAACACGCAAACACGTTGCCAAATTAAGTGACCTTGCCATTGGCAGCATTGTTAAAGGGCGCGTGCAGAACGTGGTAGACTTTGGCGCTTTTATTGATATCGGCCTTAAAACCAGCGGCTTTGCGCACCGCAGTGAGCTGTCGGATAAACGCTTCCGCCATCCGCTTGACGTTGTTGCCGTCGGCGATATTGTAGAAGCGGAGATTATAAGCATCGACGAAGCGCGCAACCGTATCGGCCTCAGCCTGAAACGAGCTGCCGCACGTAATAAAAATTAAATCTCCTGCTTACAGCTAACATAAAAGAACCTGCCCACGTTTTTGCGCAAGGCAGGTTTTGTTTTATAAATTGACGATATTTTTCATCTTAAACTCAACAGCCACGAAATGAGCACCGGCACGATGAGCGTAAGCACCAGCCCGTTGATGAAAGAGTACATCCCGACATGCAGGTTGGTATATTTTATTACTACCGGCAGCCCGCTGTCCATGGTAGCAGCGCCACTGGGGGCAAGCGCCAGAAATTTATGCACGCGCACTAAAAGCGGTATTAAAAAGAAGCCGGAAATTTCGCGCATCATATTTGCCAAAAACGCTACTGTACCAATTTCTGTACTGTACATAGCGCTGATAACAACCGAAGAAAAACTGTACCATCCAAGCCCGCCGCCGACAAGCAGCGAATCATACGCGCTCAGCCCGGCGATATGCCCCAAAAGCAGTGCGCCGCAAATGCTGCCGCAGGCTACCGCCAAAGGTATGGCAAGCGCCAGCAGCGCGCTGTGCACGTTGCAGATGCGTTTTAAAATGCCGCGGTTGCTGCCGATTTCGATACCGGCAATAAAAATCATTACATCCAGTGCCGACATTAAAATTAAATCCAGCGTGTCTTTAACGCCCGTATCTAAAAACAAATAGCCAAAAAGGAGTCCGCCAACGAGAGAAACGGCAACACTAAGCATTACTCGCCCTCCTCTGTATCTGCCGGGCGCGCCAGCAGTTTAATAGCAGCAGATAAAAAAAGTATGCTGCCGCACACCGCGCCAAAAGCAATGGCGCCGGCCTGAACGCCGAGTGTGCCCAGTTTTGCCAGCAGTGCGTCATCACAGCCGATTTTTGCGCCAAGGCAAAACAACATGGTACACAGGCACAGCGTAGAAAGTTTACTCAAATAAAATTTTATTTTATAGCTCAGCAAATTGGCGATCCCCACGGCAATGCCGAGGACAATCGCCAGCATGATTTCCTGCATAAGTCCCCTCCAAAACAAAAGGCATGCGGCCTGCATGCCTTAATTTTATGCTATTCCAAAGTTATAATCAGCGGGTATAAAGGCTGCGCGCCTTCAAGCACCTGCACTTCCGCGCCGGGGCACAGCATTTCAAGTTCTGCAGCTGCGCTTTGCGCTTCGTTTTCGGTAATATCGCTGCCGTAGTACAGGGTTAAAAGCTCCCAGTCCGTACCGGATTTCTGCACCGCGCCTACGGCCGCTTCGTTTAAGCCCGAGCCTGTGCAGACAATTTTATTTTCCAACAGGCCGATATAATCGCCTTTAATAATGGGCAGCCCGCCAACAACGCTGTCGCGCACGGCGATGCTTACTGCCGCACAATGTGCGGACTGCGCCGCTTCCGTCATGGCGGCTGTGTTTTCTTCCATCGTCTGCGAAGAATCGAAAGCCAGAACTGCGGCAATGCCCTGCGCCAGATTAATGGTCGGCACATAGCTTACACGGTCTGCGCCAAGCAGTTTTTGCGCCTGCTGCGCCGCCAGCACAATGTTTTTATTGTTGGGCAGAATAATATATTTGCTGTAAGCGCCGTTTTCAATAGCGTGTACAAATTCTTCCACGGGCGGGTTCATGCTCTGCCCGCCGCTGATAATTTCATCAACGCCCTGAGCCAGCATAATTTGCGCAATGCCGCTGCCTGCCGCCACGCTTACAAGACCGGTGCCTTCTTTTTTTGGTTCCGGCTGCTGCACTGCCGCCGCGCTGAATACGCGGTGTTCGTGCTGCTCCGCCATGTTGTCAATTTTAATATCGTGCAGCGTGCCCCATTCAAGTGCCTGCTGCAAAACAACGCCCGGATTGGCAGTATGGATATGCACTTTTACCACGTCATCCATCGCCGCTACAATAAGCGAATTGCCTAACGGCGATAGTGCCGCGCGCACGGTTTTATCATCAACGGCCGTATTTTTTACAATAAATTCCGTGCAGTACGGATTGGTTAAGTCAACTTCTTCGGCCGGCAGGGCGGCAATTTTATTAACGGATATGTGCTGCTCACCTTCTTCCGGCAAGTTTTTGCCCAGAAGGCCGTTTAAGCAGCCCTGCAAAAATACAATCAAGCCCTGGCCGCCGGCATCAACCACACCGGCTGCTTTTAAAGCGGGCAAAAGCTCCGGCGTACGCGCCAGCTCCTTTTTGCCGCCGGCAATGGCTTCGGTTAAAATTTCGGTAAAGTCCTCACCGCGGCGCACTGCGTGGTAAGCCTCTTTGGCTATACCGCGCGCCACCGTTAAAATGGTGCCTTCCACCGGTTTGGCAACGCTGCGGTAGGCATATAAAATGCCAAACTGAAAGGCCTTGCCCAGCTCATTGCCTGTAACGCGCGCTTTGCCTGCCAGCCCGCGCCCAATGCCGCGCAAAAGCTGCGAAAGTATTACACCGCTGTTGCCGCGCGCGCCCATAATGGCACTTTTGGCAGCCGCTGCGCCAACCTCCGCCGCAGAATCCGTATCAAGAGGCAAAAGCGCACGGTGCACCGCTTCCATGGTGCGCATCATATTCGTCCCGGTATCGCCGTCAGGCACCGGGAACACGTTTAATTCGTCAATCTGCCGGTAACCGGCGGCAAAAGCCGCATAAGCGCCCAGCAGCATATTTTTTATATCGTGGCCGTTAATTACAGCCGTCTGTGTTAAGTTCATCTTCACTCCTTGATTATGGCAGATAGCCCTGCCTTTTTATTTTCCGGCCGCGCCGGATTTATTCTTTGGTACGTACAAAAAGCCCAATGCAGCCGGGTCCCAAATGGGTGGCCAAAACAGCGCCGATGCCCGTCATCAGTACCGGCACACCGGGATAACGCTTAGTCATTTCTCCGTAAAGATATTCGGCATCTTTTTCCGCGCCTTCATGGGCAATGCAGATTCTTTCAAGCTCTCCGTGCGAAGAAGAAATTTCAAGCATTGTGTTAAGCACCTTGCTGCTGGTACGGCATTTGGCGGCAACAACAAGCTTGCCTTCCTTATCCAAAGTTATTACCGGGCGTATGCCCAAAAGGCTTCCGAGCAGCGCGCCAACAGCACCTATGCGCCCGCCCTTCTGCAAATATTCCAGCGTATTTACCGAAAAACAGGTTTCCGTGCGTGCAATGGCGCCGTTAATAAACACTTCCAGTTCATCCATACCGGCGCCTTCATCGGCTTTTTTCAAAATATCAAGCGCCAGTGCGCTGATAGGCGTTGCCGCCGTAAGGCTGTCGAAAATGCGGATATCGGCACCGGGAATTTCCTGCATTACCTGCCGCGCTGCCATGCAGGCGGTATGGTAAGTTCCGCTTAAAACGCTGTCTACAAAAATACCTATAACTTTCTTGCCTTCTTCGGCAAGGCTCGTAAACAAATCCAAAAACTCGCCCACAGGCGGCTGCGAAGTTTTCGGCAGTTCGCCGCTTTCCTTCACCATTTTAAACATTTCTTCCGGCGTTTTTTCGCCGTCGCGCCACTCAACCGCTTTATGGCGGAAAATAAGCTGCAAAATATGGCAGCGTGCGTCATGCGCCAGCGGCGTTTCCGCGGCGGAAGCAATGCTGTCCAAAACTATATGGATGTCATTATTCAAAGTGCCATCCTCCTGTCTATATAATAATTCCGTTAAGATAAAGCTGACTCTATCATTTAATTTTACCATATAGACATATTTTTTTCTACCTGCAAAATAAAAAGGCCCCTGCCCAAAAGCAGGAGCCCGAATATCAGCCGTTAATTAAAAGTCGTTTTCCATAAATGCTTTGTCAACGCGTTTCATTTCGCGGGTTACACAGCGGCCAAATTCTTCGCTTACCCAATCCCAGCGGCTGGTAAGGGTTTCGTCGATTTCTTTGTCCTCATAAATGCGGTGTTCATAGAACTTGCCGTTTACTGCGCTGTAAGCATAGGTTTTGCCGGTGATGTCAAGTTTCAGAATGCGTTCTGCGCTCGGGAATACCGGGTTGTCTTCGCAGGTATCAAGAACCATGCCGACAACAAGGTCTGCGCCGGATGCTTTGGCAATGCGTACCATAGCGTCTTTGGAAGCGCCGTCTTTACCAATGTTTTCAGCTGCAATAGCATCGTTGGTAGCGTCATTTTCAAGCAGTTCGTATTCAGGATAATCGAACAGCTGAATAGCGCCGCTGATATAAATCTGGCCTGCGGTTTCGGAACCGGAGTTATTAACCAGAGGAAGTACTACAACTTTAGCGGCTTCGGCTTTGCCCATAGCGGGAACAGCAAAACATACAGCCATCAGGGCTACCATTAACAGATTAAATAATTTTTTCATTCTCTTACCTCCCAAGATAAAATGGCTATGAAATAATTTTAACACAATTCAGATTAAAAAAACAGTATGCAGTAAAAAAATAATCGCATAAAAAGGCACAGCCCGTGCGTATTACAGGCTGCGCCACAAAATTTTTACATTTAATTATGCGTTTGCGGTTTCATTTTTGCTTCCGGCTTTGCTGCCGCACAAAGTTTTAAGCCCGTTGGTGGCAATTAAAAGTGCCAGAATAATAAGGGCAATGGCAACAACAAGCTGCAAACCGTCGGTAAGCATGCCAAACGGTGCGCCGGTAACGAGTTTGTTGACAATGCCGTAAATGCTCATGGCAAGCGCGCTCATGGTTGCGGCAAACATAAAGCCCATCGGCACATAAAGCATCCAGCCCTGGCGGCCGGTAACTTTAAGAAATACCGAAAGCGAAATGAATACCAGCGCTGCGCACAGCTGGTTGGCTGCACCGAACAGCGGCCATACGTTCATATATCCGCCCAGGCAGAGCAGATAACCGAAGAACAGAGTAATAACGGTTGCAAAATATTTGTTGGTTAAAACTTTCTGCAGGCCGCTCATTTCTTCCGGTTTGCCGGAGGTGAAAAGTTCCTGGAAGCACATACGGCCGATACGCCCAACGGAATCGAGCGTGGTAAGCGCAAGTGCGGATACGCACATGGTAATTACGCAGGTGGCAACGTGAGCCGAAAGGCCGAACATGCCCATAAAGCCGCCAACGGCACCGGCAAAAATCTGGAACGGCGTGCCTTTGGGTATTACGCCGCCGGTTGCAGCAGCGCCTACAACGATAAGCGAAACAACTGCAAGGATGGATTCAATAAGCATTGAACCGTAACCGATAAAGAGCATATCTTTTTCGTTGGAAACGGTTTTGGAAGAAGTGCCGGAGGATACCAGGCTGTGGAAGCCCGACACAGCGCCGCAGGCGATGGTGATGAAAAGTATCGGGAACAGCGGCTGGCCGTTTACCACAAAGCCGTTAAATGCCGGCAGTTCGATAGACGGGTTGGTAAAAATAACGCCGATAACGCCGCTGGCAATCATGCCTAAAAGCAAAAATACGCTTAAATAATCGCGCGGCTCCATTAAAAGCCACATCGGCATTACTGCCGCCATAAACATATAAGCAAAAACTACATAAAGCCAGGTTGTTTTATCATAATACAGCGGGTATTCAATACCTGCCCACAGCATGGCAATCATCAAAACAATGGCAACTGCCAGTTTCGGGCCTTCTGCCAGAGGGCATTTCTTTAAAAAGTAGCCGAAGGCAATGGCAACAACAATGTACAGCATCGAAATTGATGCCGCAGCGGCATTAGGGGTTGCAAGGCCGCCGTCTGCCTTAAAGCCGTTAAAGGTGCTGGCAACAATATCCGCAAAAGCGGCGGTTACAAGCAAAGTAAACAGCCACGAGAACAAAAGGAACATTTTTTTGCCGGTTTTGCCGATGTACTGTTCAATAAGCATGCCCATTGATTTGCCTTCGTTTTTAACGGAAGCATACAGCGCAGTGAAATCCTGCACGGCACCGAAGAAGATGCCGCCAACCATCAGCCACAGCATTACCGGTGCCCAGCCGAACATAGCGGCAATAATAGGGCCGGTTACAGGGCCTGCGCCGGTGATGGACGAAAACTGATGCGCAAAAACCGTAAATTTGGAGGATGGAACGTAGTCGTTGCCGTCCTCATGCACATAAGCCGGTGTTCTTGCATTGGGATCTACGCCCCACAGTCTTACAAGCCAGCGGCCATAGATAAAATAGCCGCATGCACACACGACTAATGCGATACCTAACAACATTAATCCTGTCATGATACTTACCTCTTTCCCTTAAAATAAAATAATAATATAGCTTGAAATTTATCACCAAAATTCTTTTCTGTCAATAAAAACCGTAAATTTTTGTGAACTTTTGCAAATTAATCTTCAAAATGTAAAGAATATAATAAAAACAGTGAACTTAATCAGTGTTTGTACACTTATTTAAAACAGCAAAAAACGCCGGGGTTGAACGGCGTTTTTTAGTATTATTATTTTTCAGGCTTTCCAAAACCATCACTGCCAGATAAGCTGCATCAGTTTTTTGTATTCCCCGTTTAAATGGCGGATGATAACATCAAACATAGTGTAAATCAAATCGCCGTCCGCTTCGCTGCCGGGCAGCAAAACGCAGCAATCCAAAACAAGTGAGCCGTTATCGTCAAAATAATATTTAAACGATTTGAACCCTTTGTTAAGGCGGTTAAGTTCCTTTAAAAGCCCTGCTTCGTTGGCATCGTTTAAAACACGCGGTGCAACAAGCACACGCACCATGCCGTAAATACTGCTGTCTAAAATTACAATTGTAGGCAGTTGCTGCCCGTTAATTTCAATGTTAGAACGGAAAACAACGCTGTTTAAATTATCACCGGCAATTTCGTCAACAGTAAAACAGGTAATTTTTTTGTCATCAAGATACTTTTTAAAAGATTCCGCTTTTTTATTCATGCCTGACCTCCAAAATTATTTGTAATACCCGGAGGCATACAGCCCCCGGATATTAATTTTTGTTAAGCTTCTACAGCAACTTCATCAGCACCGGCGTTTGTTTCGGTAAATTCCTGATAATCAATCAGACCGTAGCGGTTATGCAGCGATAATCCGTAGCCGTATGCCTGTTTCCAGTCCTCGTCAAGGTAACGCCCATGCTGCCAGCGCAGATGGTTTTCTGCCGTGAAACGCTGATCGTAAACGTACCAGTAATCATCAAGGCTCAGCAGCCTGCCGTCAGTTTCAACGGTATCTGCATCTATGAAGTTAACATACATAGAAGGATAAGACTGGTAGATATGAACATTGGCATCGTCATCTTTTACAGGTACATTACCGTAAATGGTTGCCAAAGTGCCGCTATTTTCAAGCCATGCATTTTCTTCAATCATGATGTCATTAAAGTCCATCTTGTCATCAACCGTTGTAATATCGGCTTCTACTGCCCACAATTCCGTAAATACAGATTTATCGTTAACATCAATCTTATCAATTACCAGCGATTCAATCGGCCCGCTGCCGCTATTGGAATCGGTGTTGATAATCAAATCGCCATCTGCTTCCGTATTCTGGGTAATATTCTGTCCGTGGATTCTGTCGCCGTTAAGCGTTACGCTGTCTTTGGCAAGTATGTTTTCAAGCTCTTGTTCAATAGCCTGCATGATAACATCTTTACCGTTAACAGTATCGCTGTTAATTACACCGTCAACTGCAGTAAACTCAATAGTTTCATCAGCATTTACAGTATTGTTGTAAATATCATCTGCTGCCTTAAATGTAATGTTTTCAGTAGCGTTCAAAATGCCTTTGTTGTTGATATCGGCTTCGGTTGCTTTATCGCCTTTCTCAGCTATTACCGTCAGGCTGCCGTTGATGTTGGCAGGGTCCTGCTCTTCGGGGTTTTCAATATCTTCCGTAGTAATGTTAACGCTGCCATTGCTGTTGATAAAGCTTACATCGCCGCCCTTCTTATTGGTAAAGCCGCCCATATCTACGTTAAATCCTTCAGGGTTGCTTACCGCCAAAGCAAGGCTGCCGCCAACTGCCATAATATCAACATTTCCAATTACATTGTACGGGTTGTCAAGCTTAACATCGCCGCCAATTGCTGCAATGCCTACATTAGCCGCAACAATGTTATCGCCTTTTGTTTCCGTCGTCTGGATAATATCGCCGTTATAGGCATGCAGGTTCAAAGTACCACTGTCAATTCCAGTATCTTTGTCAATTGACTCGACGTGCAGCATGCCGCTGATGATAATATCTTCCGCCGCGTGCAGGTTTACATCGTCTTTAGCATCGATGTAAGCATCTAAGCTTTCATCATCTTCATGTCCGATGTAAATCGAGCCTTCACTGTCAACATTTACGCCGCCAGTATCCTGTTCCATCGTGCCAAGAATCAGCGTGCCGTCCTGTTTGGCTTCAATGTTGATTGCGCTCTGAACATCAGTATTAACAACCGCGCCGCTGTTCTTAATGCGCAGGCCTTTATCACTTGTACCGATACCGCCGCCGGAAGTAAGGTTAATAGTTTCACTGGCGTTAATGTAACTGATGTCGTCAGTTCTGCTTACAATATCGCCGTTAGCGATAATATTTACTTCAGTACCTGCTACGCTGCCCAGCGTAAAGTTGCCATCGCCAACCTGCTGCAAGGCTACATCGCCCGCCGCGTTGGCGCTTACAAAGCCGTTATTGTTAAGCGTAACCTGTACAGCCTGCAAAGCGTCATCCAATGCGCCAATATCGCCGCTGCCGCCTTCAAGGTAAATACTGCTGCCGGTAACTTCATTTACGTTCAAACCTTCCTGTCCGCTCAGGCGCAGGTCGTTAGCAGCAAATTTATCAGCGTTAAGTACGGAATCCTTCGCCAGCAGGTAAATGTGTTCTGCCATATCACCGCTTGTATTTTGTACTTTAACTTTACCGCCGTCACTGTTCAGTTTAACGCTTACCGGGGTAGTGCGGCGGATAACAACATCATCATCGCCCCAAACAACGTCACCAGCTCTTGCAGAAGCAAGTTTTTCAAGGAAGCCCGTTTTATCTTCAATCTTACCGGTAAACAAATCTGCCAGATCTTCAGCTTTTAACCCAATTTCTGAAAGCGAACTTGCCTGATCATCTACTACACCCAAATTGCCGGTGTCGGAGATAAACGTAATGTTGTTGCCGGTTACGTTGGCAGTTTTAACATCGCTTACGCTGCCTGCTTCAGGGTTAATAACCGTATCCTGTACTGCATACAGCAATTGCTGCTGTGTCCAGCCGTAGTTGTCGCCTTCGGCATTGTCAATTGCTTCGTAGTTAGTAAGCCAGTTAACCGCCTGCTTGTTATCTTTAAAACCGCTGTTTTCAATAAAGGTTGCTTTTTGCTGCTCATAATCAGCGCTGGCTTGTTCATAAGCGTCATAAGCATTGTTGTAAGCTTCAAGCGCAGTTTTGTAAGCTGCTTCGCTGCCTTCCTTCTTATCGTTAAGGTCAGCAATAGCCTCATTCAATTTACCCTGTGCAGTATTCAGGTTTTCACGTGCTTTCTGCACGGTTGCATTGGCGCCTTCCATTTGTTCAACAAAGTTCTTGCCTGTTTCAACAAGTTTTGCCCCCTGTTTCTGCGCCTGTTCAAAGCTTACAGTACCTTCTTCGTCCATAAACATGCTGCCGTTAAGCGCTGCGTTTTCAAGGTTAGTCAGCTGGTTGCTCTGATTGTTCTGCGTCTTTTCTACGGTATCTGTGCCAAGCAGGCCGAGTTTAGTCCATTCTTCAATGCGGTTATCGTCTTTGTTGTCGTTGCTGTTATTAACAATCGCGTCTACAAAGCCCGCTTTATCTCCTGTAACTTCAAGTACAACTTCGCCTTCGCCATCAAGTCCTTCGGCAACAATCTCGCCAAGGTACATGTTGCCGTTAACTTCGGTAAGGTAAACGCTGCCCGCCGCATTAGCGTTAATTGCACCGTGGCTTTTATCACTATCTGCAACATAGCTTACATCGCCGTCAATAAGCAGCCTACCATTTTCTTCATTGCTGCCAATGTTGCCACCGTAGGATTGCAGGTTAATGCCATCACCTTTTACAGCATAACCGTTTGTACCAATATTACCGTTCAGCAAGCTGCCTTCGGCAGTGATGGTTACATTACCGGCACCGGTACTTACGTTGTCAATATAAACCTCCTTATATTCATTAGCTGCCACAGCCTGAATGTTAATATTGCCGCTTGTAGTTGTTGCTTTAAGGTGCAGCGGATTGCCAAGTTCTTCTCCATCTAATCCAAGCGTATCGGTTGCATTTAATTTAGACGGATTAGTTTCATTCTTAACAATTACATCAATACCGGTCTGTGCATTAAAGGTTGCGTTATCGGAAATTACCGTTGCATCGCCTTCGTGGTAAATCTTACCCGCCGTACTTTCAATTTTAACAGTACCCATATGGATATCGCCGCCGAGCAGAATATCGCTGTTGCTGGTGATTTTGCCTGTGCTGGTTTTATTGCCTACAAACTCAATACCAATAGAGTTGTCAGCCTTTAAGCCGAAGTTATAGGCGGTAATCATGCCACTGGTTTCTTTCCATTCCGTAGTAACGGTTTTGCCCCACAAGCCAAGCAGGCCTTTTTTCTTGGTAGTGGTAACCTTATCGCTAATTACGGTTTCGTAAATGTAATTACCGTTCTCATCTTTAAGATAGTAAGGAGTATTACCATTAGGATCAGTAGTTAATTCGCCGTCAGCATTCAAATACAGCAAATCGCCCTTATCATTTCTGCCTTGCTTGCGTTTACCCTGACGTTCAAACATAATTTGATACAATGTATTATCATTTTTCGCCGTGCTTCCGTTTACAGCAGTTGTACCGCTGTTAGCCGTACCAAGCTGAGTATAGCCATCTACAGAACCATCCGTAATGATATTACCCATGCCAAGTTGTTGGCCTGTTGTTTCTTCAACTCCATTATTTCCAAAAGTTGTATCTATCATCTGGTCTTTGGTTACTTCGTCAAGCTGCCCCACAACACTCTCCCAGCTGCTACTGGAAAGACCCCACCAGCTGCTGTCGCTTACATGCTTGTAACTGGTAGTTACACGGCTGGAAGTACCATTGCTCCAGTTGTAATACAAGCCTTTTGTCGGCTGATATTCAGCAATTCTGTTACCATATTCATCAACAGTAAACGTGCTTTTCTTTGTATATTCAGTTATACGCACGTTTTCAGGGTCACTTGTGTCAGTAATCTTAATCAATCCATCAACTGTTTCTGCATTAATGCTGCCAAGCTTAAAGGTATATTTCTTTTCAGTAGCAACGCTGCCGTCAATAGTGTAATCTGAACCGCCGTCCAGCACAACCAGTTTGCCACCGCTGGCATTGGTGTTAGCAATAGCGCCCGTCAGGTAAATGCGCCCGCCGCCTGCCTGCTCAATATCCTCGGTAAAGATTTCGTTGGTAATGGGGTTATACCAAGCCTGAATGCCATAAACAAAAGTTTTGGAAACTTCATCATAGTAAGCGCCGCTTTGTCCGTCAGCTGTTACTCGCCACGTATCGGTCATAAAATCTTCATAAGTAAGATTTTCTTTACCGGTAGTATTGCCATCTTTAATAAGTTGTGCCGCCTTATTCTGGTCAATGGCAAGTTTGCAATCCTCAAAGCCGCTCTGGATTGTGCCGTTTACGTTAATGCTTGCCGCATTGATGTAAATGGCGCCGCCTGCCGCAATACCGGGTTTATCATTTTCAACATATCCGGTAAGTTGTTTAGCTGCCTGCAAAGCGTCAGCCTCACCAAGTTCCTTATCGTTGACTTTCAATCCGATCAGGAATTTAGCAAGATTTGCAACTCGATCTTCTTCAGCATCGCCTTCACCAATATCAAATGCAACATAATATTGGCCTGCTTCGTCTTTTTTGTTCCTAATGCTTCAATTAAAGCATTCTGGATAGCTGTAATATATTCGGTGCTTAACGCATTTTTGGGGTCACCGGCGGCATTATAAATTTCATCGCTGTAACCCTGTGTTACAGAACCGCCCGCCGTGAGGTTAATGGTTTGCCCTACAATGCTGCCTGCTTTCTGCGTTACATTGCCATCCTCATCTTTAACTTCTCCGGCTACATAAATGTTGTTATGGGCATTTGTAATTTCAATATTACCGTAAGGATTGTAAATTTCGCCGTAAATGCCAATATCCGGAGTATACAGAGTTTCGTCATACTGCGTTAATTCATCAGATTTGCTGGTGCCGCTTGTGTTGTGAATGCTAATCTTTGCCTCACCGGTGCCCTGTTCTGCGTTAATTGTACCTTTAAACGCATCTTCCATCAGCGCTGCATCGTTATATTTAATGCTGCCGCCGTCACCGGCAATTTTTACATCATTAACACGCAGGAAGAAATCCGTATTATTGGTAATTTCTACAGATGGGCTGCCATGAGCAGTAATGGTGCCATTGCCCTCCATTGTGCCGCTGCTGATATTGACATTACCACCTGATACCAGCAAATCTTTAAGCTCAATGGTAGGCACGCTGCTTGCACCTTGGACTATGCCAATATTGCCTTCAGAATCAACCGTCAGCAAGCCCAGTGCCTGCAAATCGTTTTGGATGCGGTTGAGTTCAGCAGTATAAGCTTTGCCTACATCGGTACCTGTGTATTCCTGTGACATTTGGATAAGTTTATCCATTCTGTCAAGCAGGCTTGCCGCATAGTCAATCATGCCAATTTGTTCAGCCGCACTGCCGTACTGCTCTTTGTACCACTCAGGAACTTGAATAGTTACATAGTCGCCTTCTTTATCGCCAAGCTGTCCTTTAAATACGGCATCGTTAACAAGCTCTTCGCTAAGGCCTTGTTCTAAAGCTGTTTGGTAACGCGATTTTGCTTCATTCAAGGTATTAAGTTTATCTTCTGTATTTTCCCTTAATGTTTCAATATCTACTTTAAGGTCATTAATTTCTTTTTTAAGAGCAGCATTGCTTTGATTATAAGCTTCTATTTCGTCATTTTTCTTGGCGATTTTGTTATTCAACTCATTAACTTCATCCACAGCATCAGTATAAGCGCTTAATTTAGATTGGTAATCTGGGTCGTTATCTAAATACTGTTCAACAAACTCATCTTTTCCAATCCGATCTTCAATAGGTTTAGAGCTCTGTTCCTTATCAAAAACAGCCCATTTTTCATTAATATAGTTATTTAAATTAGTTTCGGCAGTAGTTTTTTCTGTGGTTGCAACCGTTAATTTATCACCAAGTCGCCGAACCTCAGTTGAAAGCTGATCTTTAACATTGGTATCATTGAGAAGTTTATCCTCTTTTTTAGCAAGAATTTCGCCTTTATCATACATGGTTTTAACATCTTCATCATTATCGTACGCTTGCTGAGCTGCTTCCAACTCCTTGCCGAGCTGTTCAAAACCTTTTTCCTCACCATACTTATCAAACGCACCTTCAAGATTTTCCTTGCCGTCTTTACCATTTTCATCTTTTTTAGCATAATCAATGGTAATATCCAGCTGATGGTTTTTGCCTGCCTCAAGCGTGCCGTTAACAGTGACAGAGGTGTTTGCAACAGCGTCGGCGCTGCTGATTGTGCCGTCGCTGGTGGAGGAGATAGAACCGGTGCCGGTTACGCCGCTGTCAACCCAACGCCAGGTTTTGGATTCTTTCGCCACTGTGGTATCGCCCACGCCTGCCGACGCGTTAATGTTGCGGAACGATTTAACCGTGCTGCCGCTTGCAAAATCAATAGCGCTGTTTTGCGTTACTACGCCGCTAATGGACGGGTTAGTTGCCAGCGGAGCCGCCGTTTTGTTATAGGCATTGCTCTTAAGTGTAAGGTTAAGCACGCTGCTGTCGCCCGCATCAAAGTTAGCGTCATAGTTGCTGTCTACCGTACCGCCTACATTAATATTGTTAGTTCTTGTAATATTATTGGTAAGTTTGGTACCTGCCGCACCGATTGCACCGCCCTGTGTATCGGCAGTTACAACGTCGGTAAAGTTGGTGCGGTCTGCCGCTGTAATGGTAATATCAGCATTGTCCGCCGTGTTGTCGCCAACTGTGGCAATGCTGCTGCCTGCGCCAACGTTGATGTTGTTGGTAAAGGTAATTGTATCCGTACTTTCAGCATAAGTACCTGCCACAACACCTGCGGATTTAATGGTAACTTCTTTGTTGATATATGCCGTGGGGTCGCCAACAGATTTGTATTCGGCATCGCCCGTTAAAGCGGATATATCAACAGCGCCGCCTGCGGTAAGACTAGATTCTTTCAGATTTACTCCGGCTTCCATTGTTATTTCGTCCTCAGCCCATACTGCCGCGCCTTGTGCAACGCCATAGCCGCTGCCGGTAACTCTGCTGTCGTAGTCAATGGTATTGCGCGCGCTGATGTCTTGGCTGCCGCCGGTGGCTACACTTGCGTTGTCAAGTTTAACGGCGGTGTTATTAGTAACGGTGTTATCGCCGTGTACACCGCTGTAACCTACAACGGAAGCTTTAAGCGCGTCGGCGATAATATCAATATTATTCTCGTGCAGGGCGTTAACATCCATATCGCCTGCAACAGTCCACTTACCGCTCATATTAACAGTGGTATCGCTTTTAACATTGTTGGTGCTTTGTGCCGCGTACGGGCTGGCATCGATTGCAGAACCGCCGTCACCGTTTACATTATTAGTTACATCGGCTTTGCTGTTGGCGTTTACGGTTAAACTATTAATTTTACTGCTGTCCGAACTGCCGTTACTGCTGTCCGAACTGCCGTTAAGGCTTACATTAGTTTTAAGGTCACTGTTGGTTTCACCTATATTTGTACCGCTGGCAATAAGCCCGGAAGCAGTAATACCCGCAACCGAAGATGTTTGCTCAACGTTATTTTCAGCGTTAAAGTTTACATCACTGCTTTCGCCATCTGCTGCACCTTTATAGGTATTGCTGTTTTCTTCTGCGCTTTCTTCCACAACATTAATGCCGACACCCGTATAAGCATTAACAGTCGCAGTATTGCCGCTTAATGCACCGTAACCGCTGATGCTTAATGCGTCCAAATCAACGCTTTGCGTAATGTTGGAAACTGCGCCGATATTAGTGTTTTGTGCTGCAAAGGTATTGCCGTTGCCGATAATTACAGCTGTTGCCATACGATCATTTGCACTGCCGGCATTAACTTCAGCAATGCTTACAGCCCCTGCCGCAAACCAACCTGCACCATTGTTAACAATATCTGCCTGCAACTTGGAATTTGTTGCAGCCGTAACATCAATATCATTATTTGCCTGCATAGTGTTGCCTGTTAAACCAATCGTGCTGCTGCCGTTATCGCTTACGGTTGCGCCCATACCTGCACCTGCAATTGCGCCGCCTGCAGTATTAACCGCCAGTGCCGTAACTTCGTTGGCTTTGCTTGTTTCGACGGTAATATTGCCTTCGTCATCAGTGCTACCATTGGCAGTAACGGCAGAATCAATAATATCAACACTTATATCACTATCATTGTTAGCTTCGGCAGCAAGGGCTCCAAGTGCAACCGCACCAGCTGCAACTCCAACTGCTTGAAGTGCAGTATTTGAATTATCCTGAGCTATAATATTAACTTTTTTGCCTGTAATAGTGACGCCATTAATAGCAATATTACTGCTGCCGGTAGTATTAACTATGCCTACCGCCGCATTTGCAGCTATTACACCTGCAGAACCCTGATATACCTTAAGATTTACATTATATTTATCTTCTTCATTATTTCCTACAATATCCGTGTCAATTTCTGCAACATCAGTGCTAATATCAACCGTGCCCGCTTCAATGCTGCCGCCGGTAATATTTACGCCGACATTGCGGTTTACGTTAAGGATGCCTACACCTGCGTTAACAGCCGCCGCGCCTGCTGCGCCGCTGCCAAGCGTCATATTGATATTATCGTTTTCTGTTGCATTAGCTGTTACATTATTTCCTGCGTCAATGTTGCTGTTTGTAATGTTAACGGTAATTTGAGAAATCTTGTTACCATTTTCATCTTCAAGGCCGCCATAACCGGCATCAACGGAAAGTTTTATGTCATCAATACCGGCAGTTTCAAGTGCCTCGGCAGAATCGCCTAATAAAGTTTCCGTATCATTAGCACCATAAGCGTTATTAGCCTCTGCTATTTTATCTGCCGCATTAGAAACTGTTTCGCCGTCTTCATTTACGGTGTTTTTAATTTCCTGCCCAACACTGGTAATGGCAATATTTGCACCTGCTGCAATGCCGCCTGCTGCAATATTGGTTGCAAGCTGTTCAATGTTGCGGTTTTCGTCAGCGGTTAAAGTTACATTTCCGGTCTCGGCGTTAAGCGTACTATCGTTAACGTTAGTCTGCACGGTACTGTCGATAGTATTAACCGTTACGTTTGCACCAACACCAATACCGGCTGCTCCGATTGCATTGCCTCCACTATAAGCTTCAACGTTAAAGGTATTGTTTGCCGTACCATTAATATTGCCGTTATTAGAAGTAATAACAGCATTATTAACATTCGTTTTTACAACGCTGTTAAGGTTGTTAACAGAAGTTGCGCCTGCTACAGCTGCGCCAACACCTGCACCGCCGGTTGCGGAAATCATCGGTTTAACAACAGCCGTATTTTCTGCTGCAATATTCACATCATTAGCAGCAGTTATATTCGTGCTTCCTTGAGTTTTAGCGTTTTCATCATCACCAACGGTAACTTCCGTTGAAGAATTATCTTTAAGCACGCCGACAGATATGCCTACGCCTGCACCAACGCCGCCTACACCTGCGCTGACATTACCTGCATTAACAACACCTGTATGATTAGCGTTAATATTAACGGTATTTGCATTAACATTGCTGTTTAAAAGGGCCGCTTTGGTTGCATTTTCAAGTTCCGTAACCGTTACAATACCGGCTACGCCGCCGCCTACACCTGCAATGCCTGCACCAGCTGCAAAGCTGGATATACCCTGCTGCGAATCTGCGTCAACTTCAAAAGTATTTGCTTTAATATCGCTGTTTTCAACTACGGCTTCAACATTGCGGCTGAATGTATTGGTATCGCTGCCAAGGCCAACGCCTGCACCGATGCCCCCTACACCGCCGCTGCCTACAAAGCCGGACATATTGGTGTAATCACCGGCGTTTACAAATACACCTACTTTATCGGGAGCATTTGCGCCACCGACAGTACCATCAACGATTGTATTAGCAACTCCCGCATTAGTAGCGCCTTTAATCATGTTAACGTTAACCGTACCGGTTACGCCTGCCCCCATGCCGCCTACACCTACAGTAAGCAGGAAGGATTTCATATCGCGCGTGGAAGAAGCATCTACAACTAAGCCGCTGCGGTTTTCGCTTTCACGGTTAATAGTAGTGTTCATAGAAACCGTGTCTTGGCTGATTAAAGCATTATTAATTTGGCTGTTTTCTTTTTCATTTTCGCTGTCATAGCCATATTCATAGCCTCTGATGAAAGTGTTAGTATCTAAACTGCTGTTGCCTTTGGCGGTTACGCTGGTTTCTGCTTCATTTTCGCCTTCGTCCCCAACAGTCGCACTGGTAGTGCCTGCAATTTGGTTAACCGCAACCGATACGCCAACGCCTGCGCCCTGCCCTGCAACAGCAGCCTGCCCTGCATAATTGGCAATCTGCTCATCGCTGGTAGCAACAACGCCTACGCTGCCATCGGCAGTGATGTTTGCGCCGTTGCCGATATGCGCGGTTACATCGTTGTCAATCATATTAACGGAAACACTGCCGGTTACACCTGCACCTTGTCCGGCAACCGCTATACCAATACCGATATTTTCGATACGCGGCGTACCATTAGCATTAACGGTAAGATTATTAACATTCATAATACCGCCGTTTACTGCTGCACCGGTCTGCTGCTCAATGCGGTTAACCGCAACGCCTGCGCCTACGCCGGCACCTTGTGCAGCTACAGAAGCCGTATCAGCTGAAGTAGTAATTTCGCTGTTATTCTGAGCATCAACAGTTACATTTGCATTTTTGCTAGCATTGTTATCATCAATATCAGTATTTTCAATTTCGGCAGTTACATTTTTATTAATCAACGCAGTTGCCGCAGAACCTTGAACACCTGCCGTTGCTGCCGCAGCTACACCTGCCGAAATAGTGTTCAGTTTAGATGTATCTTTTGCCGCAACATTAACAGTTTTTTCACCGTCAGCAGCTATGGTAATATCAGTATTTCTAACAGCTGCCGTGGTATTCTGGCTGCTGCTTCCGCTGTCAGCAGAAGAACCGCCAATATCGTTATAAGCTACGCCGCCGCCAATTGCTGCCTTGCCGCTTGCGCTTACAGAACCAACTACTGCCAAACGGTACGTTTCATCATCAGCCGTAACATTTACAGCACCGGCATTATTAATTGCCGATTCTTTTTCATCACTCTCATCAATAATTGCTTCTGTATTGCTGCCGCCGCGGTTAACAGCAACGCTGCCGTTAATGGCAACTTTTGTAGAAGCAGCCACGCCCGCAGCAATGCCGTAAACCTTACCGGTATTATCAGCATCAACAATTACATCCACATCCGTACCTAAAGCATTAATTGTATTACCGCGCATATACGCGCCAACGGTATTATCCAAACCATTATACGCCAGTGTTGCGCCTATGCCTGCCTTTGCACCGTAGGAAACAGAACCGGCTACATTTACAGCCTGAGTGTTATTAATGGCCTTGGCTTCAGCCGTATTTGTAGTAATTATAGAATTTTCTATTTCCGCACTTAAATCATTATCAATATCCTGCCATGTTACGCTGCCCATACCGCCAAACGATTTAGTACCTGCAGCTACGCCGCCGGAGGCATTTACAATTAAAGTATCAGCATCAGCTTCTGCACGCACATTTTCAGCAGTAATGTTTGCATTATTTATTTTGGCAATAAAATCATTATCAATATCTGCAATATTAACAGCAGCGCCGCCGGCATTACTATTGCTGCCGGCTGTTACAACGGCTGCCGCACCAACTATGGTGCTTCCTTTATTACCGTTATTACCGTCATAGTTAACGGTTTCACCTGCAGTATCCAAATCCGTATAATAGCTGCTGCCGGTTGTATCAATGCCATTATCAGCAGCAAACTTGTTATGTTCTTTGTAATCGCCAAGCAAATTCTGATACGGTTCTGCCTCTTTTGAACTGCTTTCCGTATCTTTTGCCATAACGTTCACTAATCCGCCATCAGTAATAGCAGCGCCGTCAATACCGGCAGTAATATCATTACTTAAGCCGTTATAAACAACAGCTCCGCCAAAGGCGTTATTAGTGCCGCTGCCGCCTGCCGCAACACCTGCGGAAACTGCCGCGGTAACCTGCGTTACAGCAAGCAGGCCTTTTACATTTACATCATCAACATTGGTATAATTGCCGCCGGTAATGCCTGCGTTAATATTATTTTTAATATCCGCAACGGTTACGCCGCCGCCAACAAGGCTGCCGCCGCCCAATGCTATATTGGCATTAACGCCGCCGGTAACCTGTACGTCGCTTTCGTAAGCCGCAACATCGATATCGGCTTTACTGCTTTCATCGCCGGTTAATGTTACAACTTCCATATTGGCATTAACGTTTTTGTCAAGCAGATTAACAGATACAGAACCGCCGCCGCTGTAGTTTTTACCTTGTCCTCCATCTTTTGTTAAAGTTGCACCCAGCCCGGCTGCAACAGTTGTGCCGCCGCTTACTGCAGCTACATCAACATCTTTGGCGCCTGTTACATTGCTGTCTTTAACAAGCGCGGTAATTTCATTATCAATATCATTAACGCCAACAGCACCAGAAACTGCAACACTGGTAGATTTCTGGCTTTGCTGTTCTTTCCTGAAGGAAAGTCCAGCCGCACCGCTCCACGCTCCTGTAAACGCAGAATCTCTTGCGCAAACCTGCAATGCGCCATCATTATTCAAAGTAATGTTTGCACCGTCAACTACGGCTTTGGTTGTATCACTTACCATATTAAGCGATACGCTGCCAGCACCGGCAAAGCTGAAGCTGGGAGTACCTGCATCATCAGATGTTATACCTGTTGTGCCGCCGTTGCCTGCACCGGCATTCAAATCCATTGTTTTAATAACATTCTGCAATTTATTGGAAATATTATTGATACCGCCAAGCGCAGAATTACTAATTTCAGTCATTTTATTATACGGAGCTTTAACTTTGTCAAGGAATCCTTCTTCGCTGTCCGTTCCGCTGCTGGTCATACCACCGGCAACGCTTACACTGTTAATAAGCCCTGTTGTTTCGGCATTAACATTTAATTCGGATGCAGAAATTTCTCCTTCAAGTTCGTCATTTTCGCCTTTAGTTCCGTCATTATCAATAATCTGCGCCATGTTCTGTACATCTATATTGTTAATGGCAACACCCATGCCAACGCCTGCATTAGCTCCGCTTGCCGAAAACGTTACAATAGCATTTGTTACACTGGTGTCATTATTGGCATCAATACTAATAATGCCTGTATTACCAGCACTATCTTTTTTCGCCGTTAACTTAGCGTCAGTATCTACAATAACATTGTTATAGCTGTCACTGTCTGTTAAGCTTACCATTCCGCTTAACGCGCTGCCATCGCTCTTGCCTGCGCCAAGCATTGCGCCTACGTGGAAAACATTGCTGTCGCTGCCAATGGCAATATAGCCGGCAGTAAGTTCAGCGCCTTCTGCAACAACAACGCTTGAATCTGTATCAAAATTCTGATAATTAAAGCTGCCGCCAATACCTACGCCGCCTTTAGCATCAGCGTTGTTTGTCCAGAACATGGTTTTGCCGGCAATGGTTACATCTTCAATCTCATTAGCAGATTCCAACTTCAAATCCTTACCTGCTTCAAGCTTTGTATATTTACCTACTTTTACGCCGCTTGTGCCGCTGAAATCGGATACCGCAACGGAACCGCTCGCCGCAAACTTGCTGCTTTCACTGCCGCCTTTGGCAGAAGCCTGTGCAGCTACGTTAGCATAGTTGTTAGGGTCGGCAAAAGCCAGTGCATTAGTAACAACAGCCAGTGAATTACTGATTATTGCAGAGGCCGCTGAAAGCTCATTGCTGCCTTGTACAGTATTATATTTAGTCTGCAAATCAACTACCTGGTTATATAAAACTGCTGCTGCTGCTGCCATTTTAAAAATTTTATTCATTGTTCCTTCCGCCGTAATGGCATCAGGATTTTTTACAGCCTCGTTAAAATCATTGCTGTAAGTAGTTATATAGTCTTTCAGGCTTTGTCTAAGGCTTTCAAGGCCCTCCCTGTATTCTTCCATGCCTTGCTTTTGATATTCATCCAGCTTATCAAATGCAGCTATAGCGTATTCAATATTTTCTATGCTGCGCTGAATTTCACGGAAAATACGCTGCGGACGGTTGTATTCCATTATATTGCTGCTGGTAACATTAATATTACCGGTGGCACTAAGTTCAGCATGTTGTTCTTTGCCGCTGCCGTCACCGTCAGCAAATACAACAGAAGCCTCATTATCCATACCTGCATACACAACACCGGCACCTACCGTTACAGTAGTTGTCGAACCCGCCGATTTTTTATAAGAATTAGAAGTACCGGAAGCCGTAAAGCTGTAATCTACTACGCGCACATCGGCATCAGCAGTTATATCTCCGGACGTTGCTGTAACATCAGCCGTGTTACCAAAAGTTACATTGGCACTATTATTCTCATTGGTAACAACAACTGCTGCCCCGGCTTCAAATTTATCGCTCAATACCTGCGTTATATCAGTCTTACTCCCATCACCAGAGCTGCTGGAGCCAAGAGCCTTTTTAATATTGGTTGTTATATCTGTTACAATCTTGTTATTTTTTACGGCATTTTTAAGTCCATCAGGGTCTATTGCATTAACCAACTGTGCCTGAATTTTACCCATGCCAAGTTCATTATTGGCAGTAATGGTATTTTCATCTATTAAATTAGTTGCATCTATTGCAACATTCTGCCCGGTAATATCACCGTCTATTGCAATATTGGCATGTCCGTCATGGCTGAATACATTAACTGCAGCCGCGCCAACCGTATTATCGGGCGCAACGGATGCTGCATTAGCATTAAGAAGGTTTACAGTATCAGCAGTAATATCTACGTCGCCGTTTTTAGCATTTACAATGCTGCCGCTGCCAATAATAACATCAGCCGTGTTGCTGCTTTCCGTTACAGCAACTGCTGCCGCAATTAAAGAATTATTAGGCTTACTTGTCGTTGAAGAAATGTTTAAGTTTGCCGTATTGGCTACACTTTCTTCGGCATAGGCCGCAATATTAACAGCTTTTTCATCATCAGTTTTATTCGCACCATTAGCTGTAAGATTGCCCTGAATATTAACTTTGGCAGAATTTTCCACATCAGCATAGCCAACAGCTGCCGAAGGAAGGAAAGAACCTGCCTGAGATACAGTGGAAACTGTTATAAGCTTGCGCCCATTTACTGCAGCGCCTGCCGTACCGTCCAAAACAGAATTTGCCGTTACGTCAATAACACCCTCAGCAGTTAAATCAGCCTCTTCGCCAATATTAACCTCTGCCTTGCTGCCAAGAATCATTACATTAGCATTAACAGGAGCAATATATTGCAAAATATTACTTACATTATCTTCAATGCCCTGCCCGTTATCAACATAAGTATTATCTGCATTAGCAGCTACTTTAATGTCCTGCCCGGCAGTTATATCTCCCTGCACTTCTACTTTAGCAACGGTCTGAGCATAGTTTCCTGCGTCAGCAGCCGGAACAGGTACATAATCAGGTATTTTAGTTTCCAAACCTGTAGTTTCTTCCAAAACTTCTTCTGCAAGGTCTTTATTGCCGTTAGTAGCTTCAGCAGTAAGTTCTGCATTGCCGCGCGCATTAATAGTGCCATAGCTTTCAACCGATGCTTCGATAGTTTTCGGTACATCAACATCAGTTAATCCAAGGGCATTACCTATTTCATTAAATGTCTGATCAAGTGTATTAGCATATTCAGCTTTAGCAGCAAGTACAATATCGCCATTACCGCTAACTTCAGCTTTTAAACTTGTAATACTTGCTTCTTGCTGCTGTTGTTCTGTCAAATTTACAAAATTGCTAAAATCAGTTATACCGGTTTTTATTGCTGCAGTTTTTACAATTTCTCCTGCTTTTGTGGCAACTGCACCATTTTCACCGTCTTTCAAATCTTCGCCGCTAATATTTTTGCCTAAAGCGATTTTGGGTGCAGCCATTTTAACATCACCCGTGGCGTTAACTTTACCTAAAACGCTGATTGTTCCGCTTGCATTCAAAGGTATATTAAGCGCCTGCATACGGTTTAAAGCAGTATTAATATTTGCTTCCGAACCTGAATCAAAAGTCCCTCGCAACCCCTCATAAGTATAGTTATATTCCTGCGAGTTAATATCAATTCCTGTAGCAGGCGTCATAACATACAGCGAACCTGTATTAATAACGCCGGATTTGCCTACTGCCATACCGTCTTTGCTCAAGAAGAACAGATTGCCGCCGATTTTATTATCTTTAACTGCGTTTACAGTACCGTTAATATCAATGCGGCTGTTAACAAAGTTAACAAGGTTATCTTTCCATTCACTCCCTTGTTGTGTTTTAAAATACATATTGGCAATTTCGTTAGCACTAAGATTAAACTTATCAAACACGTTAACTGCGGCATTGCCAACAACCTTATCCGCCCAGATATCAGCAACTTTATCATTAATAAGGTTAGTGCCGCCCGGTTTTATAATTTCACCGGCAAAAGCAGTAAAAGGTTGCATAATAAACCCTGCCGCCGTTACGGCAGAAATAATTTTCTGGCTTAACGTATATTTACTTTTGCTGCGCTGAAACTTTCTCGAGATACTCATAAGCCCGTCCCCCTGTTAAAACTGACCGTTAAGCATAAAATGTATGCGGGTTTTATCAACTTCATCTCCGTTAATATCACGCATCAGCGGTATGCCGAGCGTTAAACTTGTATATATTTTGCGGTCGATTGTGCTTTTAATGCCTATGCCGGTGCCTGCCAGCACATGGTCGTCAAAAGCGCTGTCGCCGTAAACTGCACCATAATCAAAAAACAAAAGGCCGATGTTGTTTTGGCTTTGTCAAGCGGTACGCTGTATTCCAGGCTGGCGCTGTAACCGCTGTCGCCGCCTAGATAACTTTCTTCATATCCGCGTACGCTGTACATGCCGCCGATATAAAACTGTTCGGCACTTGTAAGGTAATCGTCCGGGCTCAACTGGGCATCAAGCCTTGCGCTTAACATCTGCCCGGCCCTGTAAGCCTTTTGCCAGAAGCCGTTAAAAAAATACTTTGAAAAGTTTTCGTTTTCACCGGCAATATCTTCGCTGTCGCCGATACGGAAGTTATGCTTTTGGTAAATGATGCTGCTTGCACCGTAGTTAGTCATGCTGAAGCCTGCGGTGTAAGATTTTACAGTATCATCAACCCAGTGTATGCCCAAAAAGTCGGTTTGTGAATTTTGGTAGCCGTAATCCAAAGTTGCTTCCGTACGCAGGGTATCCGTAACCACCAGCGGCTGAATAAGCGAAACGCCGTATGCGTTGGAGTGGCCTTTAATATCCAAATCTTCCAGTTCGCCATCCGTAATTTTTACGCTGTTGGTGCTGTAAGTAAGGCCCAGTTTGGTTCCGCTGCGCCCCACCGGCACTGTGTACATGGCACTGAAAGACTTTGTACCGTCGCTGCGCATGCCGCTCATTGTCAGCATATCGCGGCTGCCTGTTAAGCTGCGGTCCGTCCAGAACAGGCCTTCGCGCCATTCGCCGCTCGATTCGCTGCCGGCGTTATCGACATATACATTTATATAATTTTTCTGTGGTTCATAAGCCGATATTACATAGTCCGTAGTTCCCGGTTCTGCGCCTGCATGCATTGTAATGCGCAGCTGTACATCATTGGTGGCGTTAAAACGCAGAAGGTCATCATTTAATTCATTAATATTATTGATGCTGCCGCGGTCAAGCCCGATGCGCCCGGCAATATAATCATCACGGGTGGTTTCGTTGCCGCTTATATGCACATTGCCGGTTTTGCCTTCAATAATTTTAATTTCCACCACGCCGCCTTTAATGGTTTGCGGCGGCAGATAAGCCCGGCAGGTTAAATAACCTTTTTCGCTGTACAGTTCGTTAATGCTGTTTACAATGTCATACAGGCTTTGCAGTGTAACTTCCTGCCCAATATATTTGCCGGTAATTTCTTTAATTTCCGTTTCAGAAAGTACTTCGCTTTTATCTATTTTTACATCGTTCAATACAAATTTAACAGCATTTTCCGGTGCCTGCTGCTGTTCCTGCCCGCTGCCTTCAACCTCGGCGCGCTGCTTGGCTCTGTCTTCGGCAATCTGGCGTGCCACGCGCTGGCGTTCCATATATTCGCGCGTGCGGTTAAGCTGTACGCCCGGGCCATTAGTACCATACTGAGGCGGCGGATTACTAATTCCATAATCAACTGCATAAACAATTGGAACATTAATTGTCCCTGCCAAAATAAGTGCTGTTAAAATCTTAGTAATTTGTTTTGCCATGGCAATTCCTCTTTCTTATAGTACGTTTTTGTTTCATTTTAATTCGCATTTAACCGTATATATACACATTTATATTCATTTTAATTTTATCATAATTTCATTTTCCAAAGTGCAATTTTTTTCTTTGCACTTTCACGGCGTTATATTATTTACAAATTAGTGAACCTTGTATTAAACTATAAGTAAATATAGTAAAACGCATTATTACAAATTGATAATTTTGTAAAGGTACAGTAATATGCAAACCATCATTGCCATCGCAGATAACAAAGAAATATTTGATAATTTATTTACATACAGCATTTTGTGTGGGCTGCGTTTTAAAATTACGTGCAGCAGCGAAGAAGCACTGAACTTTTTTATGGAAAACCGTACGCCGCTCTTTATTGTAGAATGCAGCGATACAAATATCGGGCCGCTGAAGTTTATAAAGCGCCTTGCGCCTGCCTGTGCAGTTTTCGCCGTCAGCAAATCAGCCTATGAGGAAGTTGCCATCAGCGCACTTAAAAACGGTGCAGCCCAGTTTTTGCGCCTTCCCTGCGGCAGCCGCGAATTTTATTACCGGCTTGTTAATTTTATCAGGATGCTGAATCTTGATACCGGCATGGAAAAAATACAGATTATTACGCTCGGCAAACTTAAAATTTACCCGCAAAATAATCAGGCCATGCTGGACGGGGAATTTATTCCGCTGACAGCGACCGAATTTAAACTGCTGATACTTTTAGTAAATAAGCTTAACACAACAGTAACACTGGAAGAACTTTACCTGGCGCTGTACGATACCGAAAACATGCAGTACACAAGCCGTGTAGTCAGCGTACATATCAGCAAGCTGCGGCATAAACTGCGCCTTAACGATTTGCCGTACCTTCAGCTTGCCAATATTCACGGTAAGGGTTATTCCTTAAAATATACCCCAGAAACGGAGAACCGGAACAATGGATAAAACTACCAGAAATAATTTTAGCCGCGAAGCAATAAAACTTGCAGAACAGGCCTTAATTACTTATTTTGTAGACGGCAGCACCGAAAAAGTTCTGCAATTTTTCTCCAACACCTGCAGCAGTTGGATTGGCTGGGGTAAAGAGGAAATTTACCCTACTTATAATGATGTTTTTAATACCTTTATCCGCCGCGTTGACGATATTCCGCAAAATATTATCGAAGACATGCACTCGCAGGTATTGTTTGAGAGCCAAGACTTCTGCATTGTTTTTGTTGCATGCAGCATAAAGTCCCAACCGCAAACCGGCCTTTTACTTAACGAAACAGCACGTTTTACTTTTGTTATCCGCAAAGAAAATGACGGGTTAAAAATAGTACATCTTCATTTCTCAGCGGCATGGAACGAACTTAACCCAGGCGAAGTATACCCGGTTGCCAAAGGCAGCACCGAGTTTTATAAAAACGAACTGCAAATGGAAAAACCTGGTACGCCCTCATTCGTTGCAGCCAACACACCCAACGGTTTAAAATGCTGCCTGGCGCAAAAAAATTATCCGGCAGTGTACATTAATAAAGCTTTGTACAAACTGGCCGGTTATAAAAGTATGACAGAAATGCTGATTGCCACCGGCGGCGATATTAAAAATATGATTTATGCAGCCGACCTGCCAAAAGTAAAACGCATTATGTCTGCGCACTGCGGCGAAGTGCCATACACCATTAACTACCGCCTGCTGCGTAAGGACGGCACCGCCATTTGGGTGTTGGAGCGCGGGCAGTTTACAGCAACCGACGGCCCTGATGATTATTTTATCTGCTCCATAGCGCCGCTTTTGCCCGACCAGAACGAATTTAACTATGGCACGCTGCTTGATTACAGCGAAATAGAAAATGCCCAGATACCCATGGACCTGTACTTTAAAACGGCGCTTAAAATTATTGAGCAGCATGACGAAAAAACTGCCGCAGTTAAACTTTTAAAACTTTGCTGCAGCATGGCACAAATTTCCGGCGCCTTTATTAAAGATATCAGCCGCAGCGGCGAATATATGCCGGTAGTGGCAAAATATTTTAACGGCAGTGACGGGTTTGTAAATATTTTAAAATGCACACCTGAAGACATTGCCAGACGCTTTAACAGCCACGGTTTAAACCAGTGCGGCAACACCGGAATTTTGCCAAAAGTATATAAAGATAAATTAGACGAGCTTGGTGTTAAGGCTTATTTAAGCAAAACCATTATGTGCGGCGGCAAAGCAGAGTACGTACTCACTTTTGTATCCCTTGGCATGCCGCACAGCTGGACGGAAAGCGAAAAAGACCTGATTACACAAACGGCACACCTCCTGTCATTGCTGTTCAAAACAAACGACCAAGATGCAAATTAATAAATCCCATATACGCAAAAATCCCACGGAAAATTCCGTGGGATTTTTATTGTACGGTTTAACTTATTAACTTTTAAAGTTTTAACAGCAATTAAAATGCCGGTACAACAGCGCCTTTGTAGGTTTCTTCAATGAATTTTTTAACTTCGGGGCTGGTGAGGGCTTTAGCCAGTTTTTGTAGTTCGGGGCGGTTTTCGTCGCCTTTGCGGATTGCTACTACGTTAGCGTACGGAGATTCTTTAGGTTCGGTAAAGAGGGAATCTTTAACCGGGTTCAGTTTTGCTTCCATTGCAAAGTTGGAGTTGATTACGGAATAATCAACATCGTTCATGGAACGCGGCAGGAGAGCTGCTTCGATTTCCACAATTTCAATGTTTTTGGGGTTGTCTACAATGTCGCCGGGGGTTGCAGTAATAGTTACGCCGTCTTTAAGTTTTAAAAGGTTGGCGCTTTGCAGAAGCATCAGTGCACGGCCGCCGTTGGTCGGGTCATTAGGAATGGCAACTTTTGCGCCCTGCGGCAGTTCGTCAAGAGATTTGTATTTTGTGGAATAAATGCCCATAGGCTCGATATGTACTTTAGTTAAGGTAACAAGCGGCATGTTGCGTTCTTTGGCAAATTCTTCAAGATAAGGAATATGCTGGAAGAAGTTAGCGTCAATTTCCTTGTCGTTCAAAGAAAGGTTCGGTTTTACATAATCGCTGAATTCGATAATTTGCAGGTCAACGCCTTCTTTGGCAAGCTGCGGTTTAACAAAGTTCAAAAGTTCTGCATGGGGCACCGGGGTTGCGCCAACCTTTAAAACGGTTTTGCCGCCTTCGGATTTGGTTTCGCTGCCGCCGCAGCCGGCAATTAAAAGGGCCAGCACCAGAACGGAGCAAAGGACTAACAGGATTTTTTTCATCTTTACATCTCTCCTTTTAAATTTTACACACTACTTACTGGCAATAACGAAAGCAATAAAAAAGCTCTTTCCGAGGAAAGAGCATATACTTTACTTTCCTCTCATCTATCAGGAGTTAGCACCATAGCACAGCCTGGTTGCCGGGTTTCATTGGGCCTGTCCCTCAACCGCTCTCGATAAGAGTGTGTTTGTTAAGATGAAATTATAATACAGCAATCGCAAGATATTGTCAACAAAATTTTACAATTTTTACAGCTTTGTTTACGCTTTATGGTGCAAGCAGCAAATTTTACTGCAAATTGTAAATAAATTAACATTTTATTGGCGCGCTTAATTTACGCAAAACAAAAACCGGCCGAAGCCGGTTTACTGTTTAATATGCTGTTATTCCTTGCTGTATTTGGCAATGCCAACTTTGTAAAAATCGTTGCCTTCGGCATCTATACACACAATAGCAGGAAAATCCTCCACCTCGTAACGGCGGATGGCTTCCGGTCCCAAATCTTCATAGGCAATCATTTCTTCGCCTTTAATGGACTGGGAAATTACTGCCGCCGCACCGCCGACAGCAACAAAATATACTGCGCCGTATTTAACGCAGGCTTCAACAACTTCTTTGCCGCGCAGGCCTTTGCCAATCATGCCGCGCATACCTTCGGCAATAAGCGCCGGCGTATATTTATCCATACGCCCGCTGGTGGTCGGCCCGGCACTGCCAACAATTTCGCCCGGTTTGGTGGGTGAAGGGCCAACGTAATAAACAACCTGCCCCTTAATATCAAACGGCAGCGGCCTGCCTTCGGCCATTGCTTCCGTCATGCGCTTGTGCGCAGCATCGCGCGCGGTGTAAACAGGGCCGGTTATGCGCACAACGTCACCGGCGTGCAGGTCTTTTATGGTTTCTGCCGTTAAGGGCGTGGTAATGTGTTTAATTTTTGCGTCCGTCATTTCTGCGCCCCCTTACAATACGGCATACGCGCGGCGTGCAGCGTGGCAGTTAAGGTTTACAGCCACCGGCAGCGCGCCGATATGCGTCGGTGCGTACTCGATATTTACGGCAGCGGCAGTGGTTGTGCCGCCAAGCCCCGCAGGGCCGATGCCGGTTTTATTAATGCGCTCTAAAAGTTCTTCTTCAAGCTTTGCATAACGTTTATCGCTGTTGTGCTCACCGATGGGGCGCGTCAGCGAATATTTGGCCAGAAGCGCGCATTTTTCCATATTGCCGCCGATACCGACGCCAACCGTTACCGGCGGGCAGGGGTTCGGGCCTGTTTTGCGCACGGTATCAAGCACAAAATCAATTACGCCCTGCACTCCGTCGGCCGGCTTTAACATTTTCATGGCGCCCATGTTTTCGCTGCCGCAGCCTTTGGGTGCAACGGTAATTTTTACTTTATCGCCCGGCACAAGGCTGGTATGAATAATGGCAGGCGTGTTATCCTGCGTGTTTTTGCGTTCAAACAGCGGGTCATCAACGGAAGATTTACGCAGATAGCCTTTGGTGTAGCCTTCCGCCACACCGGCATTAACGGCTTCTTCCAATGCGCCGCCGGTAAAATGCACTTCCTGCCCTATTTCCAGAAACACCACGGCAAGCCCGGTATCCTGGCACAGTGGCACAGCTTTACGTGCGGCAAGTTCCGCATTTTCAATAATTGTTTCCAAAACCTCCCTGCCTAACGGCGATTCTTCCGTATCGCGGGAGGCTTTAAATTTTTCCAGCAAATCCTGCGGCAGATAGTAGCAGGCATCGCAGCACAGTTTGGCAACGGCTGCCGTAATTTCTTTAACGTTTAATTCGCGCATGGCCGCTCCTTATCTGCCAATGCGTTTTAAAGCATTGGCGCGTACAACTTCAGGGTCAACTTTTACGCGGGCTACGCCGGTTTCCATAGCGGCTTTGGCAACCGCTGCGGCAACGGCAGGCGCAACGCGCGGGTCAAAAGCGTCCGGCACAACGTAATCGGCGCGCAGGTCTTTTTCGTCAATAAGGTTGGCAATGGCGTAAACCGCTGCAACCTTCATTTCTTCGTTAATAGCTCTTGCACGCACGTCAATGGCGCCGCGGAACACGCCCGGGAACACCGTTACATTGTTAACCTGGTTCGGGCTGTCGCTGCGTCCGGTACCGGCAACTGCCGCGCCCGCTGCAATGGCGGCTTCGTAGCTCGTTTCCGGCACGGGGTTGGCAAGCCCAAAAACAATGGCTTTATCTGCCATGCTGCCAATAATTTCTTTGGTAAACAGGTTCGGGCCGGATACGCCTACAAGAATATCCGCGCCTTTGGCAACTTCCGCCAACGTGCCCTTTTCCATATTCGGGTTGGTAACCTCCGAAAGGTAACGCTGAATTTTATCCAGCTTGGCATCAATGCCTTTATACAAAGCGCCCACACGTTCCACCATAATTACATTCGGAAAGCCCATGCTTACAAACAGCCTGCCGATGGCAGAACCGGCAGCGCCGCAGCCGTTTACAACAACTTTAACGTCTTTAATATCTTTTTTTACATAACGCAAAGCGCCCATAACAGCAGAAAGGCACGCAATGGCGGTGCCGTGCTGGTCGTCGTGGAATACCGGAATGTCGCAGATTTCGCGCAGGCGGTCTTCAATTTCATAGCATTTCGGCGAAGAAAAATCTTCAAGGTTAATGCCTGCAAAAGTCGGCTGCAAACGGCGTACCGTTTCAATAATTTCTTCCGGGTCTTTAGTGTCAATGCAGATAGGAATGGCGTCAACGTCGCCAAAGGTTTTAAACAGCACGGCCTTGCCTTCCATAACAGGCATTGCCGCTTCCGGGCCTATATCGCCAAGCCCCAGCACGCGCGTGCCGTCGCTTACAATGGCAACAGTATTGCCGCGGCAGGTATATTCAAAAGAAAGCTCCTTGTTTTCCTTAATGGCCTTGCAGGGTTCGGCAACGCCCGGCGTATAAGCCAGAGCCAAATCCTCGCGGTTATTAAGAGGCACCTTGCTTGCCACAGCAAGCATGCCATTATGTTCAGCATGAAACTTCAACGCATCTTCTACAAAAGACATAACAAATTACTCCCCTCTGTTTTTATTTAGTGTATACTATATATTTATATTATACACTTTGTTTTTAAAAGAGCAAGCATTTAATTTACGGCTTTGCAAGACGTATTATTTCTGCGGACGGTTTTTCACCTTCGTTAAGCGTCAGCACGCCAAAGGTCGGCCCGTCCATGCTGCGCGGGCGCGAAGGGCTGCCGGGGTTAACCAAAAGCACATCGCCGTACCATTTTACAAGCGGCACATGCGTATGTCCGAAAACAACAATGTCCGCCTCCAGGCGGTGCGCCCACCACACCAGTTCCTGTGGGCTTCCGCCGTGCAGATAACGGTGCCCGTGAGCCAGCCAGATGTTAAAGCCCTGCAAATATAAAAATTCGTCTACGTTAAAACCCGTTTCGCCCGCGTCGCAGTTGCCGCACACAGCCGTTACTTCAAGCCCGGTCTGGCTTTTAAGGTACAGGCTGTCACGCGCGTAATCGCCGGTATGCAGCCACTGTTCAACCGGCGGGGCAGCGGCAATAACGCGGCGCAGGTTCTGCATGCTTCCGTGGGTATCTCCGGTTAAACCTATTTTCATTTTATTTTCTTCCAGTTGGCAATAAGTTTTTTAACGGCTTTGCCGCGGTGGCTGATTTTATTTTTTTCTTCCGGCGTTGCTTCGCCAAGGCCCATATGCAGCTCGGTAGACCAAAAGAGCGGGTCATACCCGAAGCCGTTATTGCCCAAAGGCTCGTGTAGCAGCATGCCTTCGCAGATGCCATCCGTTTCCACAAGCACCTTGCCCGCGGCATCGGCCACGCACAAAGCGCAGCGGAAACGGCAGGTGCGTTTAACTTGCAATTTCATGTTTGCCAAAAGTAAATCGTTGTTTTCCTTGTCGGTTGCCTTTTCGCCGGCGTAACGCGCGCTGCGCACGCCCGGTTCGCCGTCCAGCGCCTGCACTTCAAGCCCGCTGTCGTCGGCAATACAGGTCATGCCGGTTGCCTTGGCATAGTACGTTGCTTTTAAACGCGCATTGGCGGCAAAAGTACGCCCGTTTTCTTCCGGTGCTTCAATGCCGGGCCACTCGGCAAGGTAATGCAGTTCAACCTCCATATCTTTTAACATTTCCTTAAATTCTTCCAGTTTGCCCGGGTTGCTTGTAGCTATTACAATTTCTTTCACTTTATAAACTCCAATCTTCCGTTAAATTGTTTCCACAACGCCCGTATCGGGGTGCTGCAATAAAATATATTTATATTCACAGCTTTGTTTGGCGCGCAGTGCGTCATCATAAGCCGCTTTTTTACAGTTTTCACAGGTATCGCGCAAAAGGCATACCACATAAGCGCTCTGGTCGCCGTAACGGGTGCCGCGCGCATTAGTGGCAACAGTTATATAACCGCTGCAGTTTTTACAGTAGTGCGCCGTTTCCAGCTGCTCCTCGCGGATGCCTTCCTCGTCATAATAAATTCCTTTGCGCCGCTGCCATTTGCCGCCGCATTTATCAAGCAGCATTCTGCCAACTTCCCTGCGCGTACGCCAGATGTTGCCCACCTGCTCAATAAGCTGCTCCACGCGCGTCATGCAGCGCGGGTCAGGCCTGCGCAGGGCGCTGATGTCCGGCTCAATAACCTTGCTGTAATCCATTTCCGCCATGGCAAGAATTATGCCGGTGTTAACATATGGCAGCGCCGCTTCGATAGAATAGCCGCCTTCCAAAACGGCAATATCCGCTTTTAATTTATCTGCCAAAGCCGCATAACCGTGTGCCGTAACGCTCATGGAAGCAAGCGGGTCGCTGAAATGGTTATCCTGCCCGGCAGAATTAATGATGAGTTCCGGTTCAAAATCTTCAAGAATAGGTTTTATCAGCCCGTCAAACAGGCGGTGTATTTCCTTATCGCCGCTGCCGGGTAAAAGCGGCAGGTTGATGTTATAGCCCCACGCCGCCGGGCTGCCTGCTTCATCCGGAAAGCCCGTGCCCGGGTACAGCGTGCGCCCGTCCTGATGGAACGAAATATAAAGCACGTTGGGGTCGTGGTAAAAAATATCCTGGCTGCCGTCGCCGTGGTGTACGTCCGTATCGACAACGGCAATTTTTTTAATGCCGTAGCGGCTCCGCAAATATTCAACCATTACGGCTTCAATATTAATAGTACAAAAACCGCGGATGCCATGCACTATACGCATGGCGTGGTGTCCCGGCGGGCGCACAAGCGCAAACGCGCGCTTAACTTCGCCGCTCATTACAGCGTCGGCCGCCGTCATGCACCCTCCGGCGGAGGCAAGATGTGCAGGCGTAATCAGCTTTGCTATTGAAGGCACGCCGACGTGGGCGCGCTGCAAATCGTTAATTTCCGCCATGCGCAGGCGGTATTCGCGTATTTCCGGGCGGTCAAACAAACCTTCTTCCGTCAGCTGGTCGCGCGTATATAACAGCCTTTCCTGGCGCTCCGGGTGCCCGGGGCTGATCATCCAGTCAAAAGCCGGGAAAAATATCAGTCCTAAATTTGCCTGTTTCAAAATGCCACCTCCCTGCCGGTAATTTTATACAAAATGCCGGGTTTAAGCTGCATGCGCAGGTAAATAATTTCGCCGGTATCATAATAGCCGTGCACCGTGCGGAAATATTCGCGGCTGATAACTTCGGTTTCACTGCTTTCCATCTGCCAGCCGCCTGCTTTTTCGTGCAGCCAGGCACTTAAAATTTCTTCTGCCGCCTGCATGTTAAAACGTTTGGGCAGGCGTTCCCGTTTGCCGCTTTCCGGAATTAAATAATAACCTTCGGTAGTATCGGCGCGCAGGC
>ENA-OOWN01000315-OOWN01000315.1-human-gut-metagenome-genome-assembly--contig:-NODE-315-length-42677-cov-25.258716_pt1 | contig 42677 bp, 28 predicted proteins | sample MGYA00241406_ERZ501319 | MGnify/ENA primary metagenome ERZ501319 (study PRJEB25962, sample SAMEA2042734) | human gut metagenome | biome: human gut; feature: human-associated habitat; material: faeces... | reverse complement strand
CAAGTAGTATTATGCTCATTGGGCAAGTAGTATTATGCTCATTGGGCAAGTAGTATTATGCTCATTGGGCAAGTAGTATTATGCTCGTTGGACAAGTAGTATTATGCTCATTGGGCAAGTAGTATTATGCTCATTGGGCAAGTAGTATTATGCTCGTTGGGCAAGTAGTATTATGCTCGTTGGGCAAGTAGTATTATGCTCCCTAAAAACAGCACTATTTTAGGGCTTTTACAACCAGGCATCCTATCGGGTAGGGTATAGGTGCTCGAAAAAGTAAGCATTGGATCTATGAAATATTTCCATTGATGCGAAGAGAAATTTCCATTGGTTCGTGGGATAAGTAAGCATTGGTTCCAAAATCAAGTGATTATTGGTCCCAAATGGCACTTTTCCAGGGTCTTTTAGCAGATTTTTGGGGGAAACGAGAATTGCGTATTTTTTGCCTGCAAAGGTCGGACATTTTCACCGGATGTCCTTTGCCCCATCCGTCGGTGTGTGCAGGCTCCTGTATACCCGAATTGCCGCGTGTTAAATAAAAATACTATGGATTTCCTTGTTGCCGACAGTCTTTGCCTATCCTTTTATTCCGCTGTCGGGCAGCCATTCTCCCATATAGGGCGTGGCTGTTTTATAGATGCTCGCATAAGGTGAGATTATGGTGCCCGGAGGCAATGCAAGGGTAGCTTTTCATCGAGCCACATACTACTTGCCCATCGAGCCATATGCTCATTGCCCATCGAGCCATATGCTCGTTGCCCATTGAGCCATATGCTCGTTGCCCATCGAGCCATATACTACTTTGCCCCTGAATATATATTCCTGATTCCCCCTAATCTTGCCAGCCGGTTTCCGCCTTCATCAACTGAAACTGTAGACACCTTGCGGAAAGTCGTCCTAAGAAAATAGACCGTTAGGAAAAAATCGTACTGTCTCCCTTGACAGCCAACCATGATTTTTCCTGGTTTGACTAGTGCTATCAGGCTGAGGCCTGATAAAAGTGGACTGCTGTCATACAAAGATAAATAAGCATTGAAGTAAGCTTAACTCGTCGAGAAGAGGGATGCCGGGAATGACAGATTCGTCATTTAGGACTCGGCGTTATGAGTGAGGGCGCAACAATATCGTCAGATTTGAGAGATTCTTGATAAAGGTATATTCGTTTACGATGTTGCGTAAACTTAAGAATGAGCTACGTGAAATATAAAAAAAGTGGCGGCAACCATCCTGTACAAGCAGGATAATTGCCGCCTTGATGTCAAATGTTCATAGGATTAATTATATGTATCAGCTTTTGCTTTCTTAGTCATACATCGGTCAGATGTTTATTTGCCGTATGCGCCGAAGAACTTCTGCGGAGCCTCGGCCTTATAAACCTTGCCACCTACGGTCAGACCTTTGTTTACGAAGTCCATGTCTGAGAGGGTGAAGAGGCCGCTGCCGTCGGTGGCGCCGTCAACCATTGACGTTACGGCGAAGTTCCATGAGGGATCGAAGGTTACGTTGTCGAGTCCTACAGTGTTGTAGTCGAATCCAACGAATTGTATGTTGATATCGTTGGCAGCCTTGGCAATAACACTGTGAGCATCTACGGCGTCATAATAGTTTTCGTGTGCCATGTTGTATCCTGCAAACGGAGTCTTCACGCCGCCTTCTTCCTTATCCTGTGCGAACGGGCTCTCAACGCTGCCAGAGATGTAGCAGTTGTAGTCAATCTTTGAGTTGAGGTCGCATCCGTCCTTTATGCCAGGATTGCCCCAGCTCGGAGTCATGGCGCGGAACTTACAGTTGACCATCAGGTTGTTGAATACGTTGGCCAGTATGTTCTTCTCTACATATATGCATCCGCCCTTAAAACCGTCGCGGCGCCATCCTGCGTTGATGATGGTGTTGTTGTAAGCCACACACTTGGCCTGTCCGCGGCCTGCCGTATCGTCCTGGCCGGAGCTTGACAGCTTGAGTCCGTTGGTGTTGGGGCTGTACATCACGTTGTATGCCACGGTTGTGGATGTTCCTGCCTTAACGTTAACAGCCTCACCGCCTGTGGCTCCGTTGCAGTAGAATGTGTTGTGGGTAATGATTCCCTTGCCGCCCTGCATATATATGCCGTCAGCATATCCGTTGCGGATGGAGCAGTTCTCAACAACGAGGCTTCCCTTGAAGTCAGGACCTGTTGTTATCTGCACGCCGTTGTCCTCATTCTCCGTATAGATACCGCTGATCACTGAAGGAGAGTTGGCAGTCATCAAGCTTCCAGTATATTCGATCTCGCAATAGTTGAACAGTGCCTCGGCCTTGGGATCAGAGCTGTTGAGCATGAATCCGCCCCAGAGGTTCTTGCAGTCGAGTACGTTGTCGAAGGTGCGGGCTTCTTCAGGGATGGAGAACAGGATAGGAGCGTCGGCAGTACCGTTGCAGTAGATGTTGCCGTGAACGGTGAACTCAATGCCGGCTCCGTTGCCGTCGTTAGAGTTGAATATCACCTGTACGCCTTTCTCTATCGTAAGGCTCTTGCCTGCCTCTACCTCGAGCTGACCTTCAACTACGTATGTGGTATATGCGTTCCATGTGCCTTCTACCTTGCCGCTTACCTTAACCTGGTTCATCGTAACGCTTACGTTGCAGGTCTGGGCCTGTGAGGGGTTGCCTTCGGGAGTGGCGGTAATCGTGGCGGATCCGGGAGCTACGGCTGTTATCACGCCGTCGGCAACCGTTGCCACGCTCTCGTCCGACGAGCTCCATGCCACGTTGCGGTTGCTTATATTCTCAGGGTAGAATGAGCATGTCAGTGTGTCGTTTTCACCCGGGGTCATGCTCAGGGATGTCTGTGAGATGGTGAATTTGCTCAGGGTAGAGACATCTTCGTCATCATCACTGCTGCAGGCCGTGAAAGCCATACATGAAATGGCAATCAGCATCATTGCCAAAAACTTAATCCTTTTCATAAAGAACTTTTGGTGTTGATAATTAATAAAATATGAATTGTTTGTTCTATGTATGTATTTACAGCTTATATCTTACGCCAAGCATAAACGAGGCGCCGGTCTTCTCCTCGCGCTCAACTATTCCGCCGTCGTAGCGGCGTACGTTCTCAATCTTGGCGTTGCGGTCGTTGGCGTGGTAGTAGCGTATGAGCGGTGTGTTGAGCAGGTTCTGTCCTTTGAGGAAGATGCTCAGTCCGTTCTTGAATGCCTTTTCCACGCTGAGGTCGAGCTGTGCCATTCCTGCGTCCCATCGGTCGTTCTCATACATGCGGTCGATGACGGCGAGGCGCTTGCCTGTGTAGGAGAATGCCAGCTGTCCGTTCCATCCGCGCTTGGCATCCTTGAAGAGCAACGAGCAGTTTACCACGTGCTGTGCCTGACCGAAGAGCGGACGGGTCTGGTCTACATAAGTCGTAGTAATGGTTCCTGCGGCATCTTCCACCTCACGCATCTTTGTCGTAGTGATGCTTGAGTGGGTGAAGGTGTAGTTGGCCTTGATGCCGAACCAGTTGAAATATTTCATGAAGTCGATCTCAACGCCCCAGTTGGCAGCGTCGCCATAGTTGCCCGGAGTGTAATAAGAATCCTGACCCTTGACCACCATTCCGTACTCTATAGGATCGTAGATCTTCTTGTAGAACAGACACACCATGAACTGTTCGCTCGAGTGGGGGAAATACTCATATCTGAGGTCGAAGTTGTCGGCCGTTGAGTGCTTCAAGTCGGGGTTACCGCTCTCGGTATAGTCCTCGTTGATCTGGTGATAAGGCACAATCTCGAAGAAACTCGGACGGTTGATGGCTCTGTAATACGACAGGCGCAGGTTGGCGTTCTTGTGTACTTCGTATTTGATGTGTGCGTCGGGCAGCCAGTCTAAGTAGTTCTGGTTTCCGCCGTTGGCGGCTCCGTCAACGGGGTAGTAGAGCGTGTAGCCCTGGTCGGTGTGCTCGGCTCTGAGTCCTGCGATAAACTGCCAGCGTCCGCGTGTGTAGCGCACCTGTCCGTAGCCTGCGCCTATGCGCTCAGTCGCGTCATAGTTGAGCGGGTTGGCATAGCTTGCGGTAACGAGGCGGAAGTCGATCTCGTCGAAGTTGTTCCAGTCGTCGCCGCGGAACTGGTCGTAGCGTTCTGTCAGGCTCTTGTCGGCATCGTAGGGCTGAAAGTCGAACTCGTTGTAGAAGCTCTTGCGCTTCTTGTCGCGATACATGCCTCCTGCCATGAAGTCGAACACTCCTCCGTCGGCAGTATTCAACTTATAGTCGAGATCAAGATATCCGGCAATGTCTTTGTCGCTGTTGTGCTCCCAGCGTCGGATGGCTCCCAGGTCCTTGTTGACCCACTGTGACGTTCCCGTCTTGTTGCTCATCAGATTGATGTAGGCATTGTCGGGGGTTTCGTTCTTTGCCTCGGCAATGTTGAATCCCCACTTCACGCCCAGCGCACCGTTGTCGAGCAGCTGATGCTCACCGCGGAGCGTCGAGTTGATGATGTTCTGATGCTGCCAGCGCATACGTATCTCTTCCTCGTCGTCGGTCACGGCATCGCGCACCTGTGCGTTGCGGAAGTCCATGTATCCGTTATACCACGTGAGTTTGTTGCGGTCGTTTATGTCATAGTCGAGCTTCAGGTGGGCGCCGAGCCTTGTCTGCTGTTCAGAGAAGTCGCGGTCGGTAATTATCTGAATGCCGTCGCTTCCGGGGTTGCTGTCGTACATGTCGCTTATCTTGCCCTTGTTGCGGTTGGAAAAGCTGAGGGCAGCCATGACACCGAGATGATTCTTGAAGAAGCGGTCGCCGTAAGACACACCCAACGAAAGGTCGGGCAGCGGCTTCTGTGACTTCATGTGCAGGTTGCTCGTGGTGAAGTCGGTGGCGTCAACGGGATATGAGTTACCGTATTTCTCAAAGGGACTCTTCTTGTCAATGTCACCGTATCTGAACGACTGGAAGTCGTGGTCGAAGAAGTAAGAGTTGTAGCCTGTCGATACGTTGATGTTGAACATACGGCTCGACGGGGCGTCCTTCATCACCATATTTACGGCACCGCCTATGCCGTCGCCCTCCATGTCGGCCGTAAGCGACTTGGTTACCTCGAGACGGTCGAGAAGCTCTGAGGGGAATATGTCGAGCGGAACAAAACGGTTCTTATTGTCGGGACTTGGGATCTTGACGCCGTTGACCAATGTATAGTTGTAACGCTTGTCCATGCCTCGCAGGATGGCATACTGGCCCTCGCCTGAACTGCTGCGCTCCATCGTGACACCGCTCATGCGCTGAATGACGTTGGCCACGGTCAGGTCGGGACTAAGCTCTATCGACTTCTGGCTCATGACGTTCATTATATTCACGGCATTCTTCTCCATCAGACGGGCTGCCGTTTCAGAGCGTCCGTGATTGGCGGCACTTACAACCACACCTGCCAGCTGAACGTCCGTGCTGGTCATAGGTATTTCTACCGACTCCTCGTCTGACGTTACTTTCACCTCAACGGGCTTGTAGCCCAGGTAGCTGCAAACAAGCGTACATTTGTTCTTGTCAACGGATAAATTAAAAGTTCCGTTCAGACCGCTGACAGCGCCTTCTTTCGGGGCTTCCTTGACGATAACATTCGCTCCAATAATCTCTTCTCCTGTCTGTGCGTCTTTAATCCTGCCTTTGATAATCCTACCTTCAGCCTGGAACATAGCGGTGCTCAAGGCCAGCAGCAAACACAACCTTTTCATCTTCTTGCCTATCTGTTTTTATTTGGTTTTGCCTTTATCCTTAATCGGTTGCAAAAGTAGGCATTCAACGTTTCAAGAATATTACGAACATATAAAAAGGATGATAAGACTAGGGAAAGGCGGACGCAATGGCCGGAGAACAAAAATATCCTTATACCTTAATATATATAGCAAGAAACCTGGATTAATCCCAAATCGGTCATTGGAAACTAATTTTTTGTGGCGTGGGTTGTAACTATTAGATATACAGCAATTTATGATTGCTATTTTCTAATGGCGGTCATTAGAAAATTGCTTTTCCAAAGTATTGAATATTAATGAATGACAAACGAGACCACGAAAATACACATATTCTAATGACCGATTTGGGTTTATACTGGTTTAACTCCCATTTACTTCGATGCTTGATCCCGAAAGGATTAACTATTATTTTTATAATTATGCAGATGTTTGATATTCGAGAAGGATTGACCGGTTCTTGCCATGGTACAGTGTCACGAGCTTTTTCCCTCTTTTCACCAACTCCAATGATATCTCCAAAAGTATGCTGTAAAGCGATGTTTGTGATGATAAGTAATTGCTCTTACGAGCACCAATAAATAAAAAGGGAATGATGCCATACCCTTCGCCATCCCTTGCAAATATCTGTGTGGTGTAGGTCGTAGGGACGTATGGGTTTCTTTTAGGTGTCTGGAAAGGTGATATAGGTTCAGGGGGCATGGAAGCCGGGTGTAAAGACAAAGTCACCTGGCTTCTTGAAAACAGCATCCTTTCAGGGGGTAAAAGGATGCTGAGAGAATATGCGAGCTGTCGCCTTCGGCTTCGTAAATGAGAGGAATCTCCAATGCCCGACAGGGGTTGAGTCCGTCTTCAATGATTTCTAAAAGGAACAAAAGAACGTCACCAGAAACGGAACGCTGAAATCGGTCACAAAGCCGTGGAAGATGGAAACGACCACAAATGGCTGTCCGGCATAACGGGTGATGACCGGCAGGGTGGTGTCCATCGTAGTGGCACCCCCGGCAGAGATGGGAGCAAGATTGCCAAACCAACGTACCAGTAGTGGCGCGCAGAGTAAAGTAAGGACCTCACGCATAATGTTGGAAAGCAGGGCGACGGTACCCAGCTCAGGGCCCTTATATTCGGTTATGAAGATACTCGACAACGAATAATATCCCAACCCGGAACCGACAGCCATACAATCGGTCACACTGCGGTGGGGGAGTATCAGACTTACCAATGCGGCAGCTGAGAGGGTACCCAGTATTGTCGCGATGGGCAGGAAGACCAGACGTGGATTGAGCATGCGGAAATTGATCAAGGTCCGCGGATCATTGCCAATACTCAATCCCACACAGAACATTAATCCGCAGAGCACATAGAAACTGACATCGCTCTCTGCAATGTTGAGAGGGATGAGATGGAATATTCCACACGAGATGCCGAGCAGGAAAAATAGAATGATGATCAGACTGTCTTTCATGCACGTCCTCCCTTTCTTTTATAGACCCAATACCATAATCCCCATGCGCAGAGACAACTCCCCAGTATACAAGCGAGGGTGACGGCCAGCGCTTCCGCTCCCAGGGTGGTAAGTCCTTCTATGATCCGGCGGTTGCCCCCTACTTCCACACCTAGCAGAAACAGAAGCAGCCAGATCAAGACGGTGATGACCTTGCGTATCCACGACAATTGTTGGCGGCGGAACAGGTAACCGAGAATCATTCCCCCGAACATTAATCCGATAACTGTGAACATATTCTTTTTAAGTTGGCTTTTTGGGAGGCAAAAGTAAGGAAAAAAATTGGAAGAGCAATAGTATTCTTCCGAACAGGAGTCGTTATCTCGCTTTTGGATAGTACGGCTTCTACTTGTTAGTCTACTTTTGTAGGGCGACTCCCCAATAAGGTGTCTATTATTTCAGTTCACAAAGAGGGAGATCGTCTAGCTAAATCAAGGAATGTCACGATAAAAAATCTCACAAGGGAAAAATTTTTGATTGTATGGTCCAAGATATTATTTATTTTTGTAATTTTGTTAATTAATTATTAGAATTCTCAGAATCTTCGACCTAATACTAAGAAGGAAATGATCAGACTTATATGTGTACTTCTGCTGATATTTTTTGGCAATGCGTTCCAGTTTTGTCATGGAGCGTTGCCGGCTGTCTCTAAAGTCCTTCATATTGGGTATGTGGCGGGACTGAGCAGTCAGCGCGTGTATTCAATAGTAGAAGACAAGAACCATGCGATATGGATAAGTACGAAATCGGGAGTTGACCGGTATAATGGCCAGACACTGAAAAATTATGCCTTGTCCGACGGCCTGCAGTATGGCGACATGGCAGCCCGGATCATCCAGTTATCCTATACGCCTGACGGCATATTATGGGCCTATGATAATAAGGGCAGGATCTACCGATATTCGGAGGTCTATGATGAATTTGAATTAATATTGCAACTGTCCCAGCATGTTTCAGGGAGCATAACCCTGAATAAATGTTGTATGACGAGAGATGGGAAAATATTCTTTGGACTGACCTCAGGACTTTATGTGCTCGGTAATAACAAAAAAATAAGGAAGTATGTTTCCGGGTTGAATGTAAATGATATTGTCTCATTGAACAACAAGCTCTATTTGGGAACGACTTCAGGGCTGAAAATCGTTGACTTGTCAAGGAGGAAGGCCGTTAGCCTGATGAATGGAATAAATATTCAGACCTTGTATTATGATGGATCCAGACATAATCTGTTCATAGGAACATTTAACCGAGGATTGTGGATCTACCATATGGATCATGGTGAAATGGAGTATGTGAATGCCATGACCGATTTTTATAATAATCCCATCCGGTCAATAGTCAAATACGACTCCAATACCTTGCTCGTTGGTATTGATGGAAGCGGAATCTTTACATATGACTATGTTCATAAGCGTATGGAGCGGTTCATCGATTCTGAAGATGATGCCAATGACATCAATCTAATAAGTAATGGTGTCTATGCCATATTCAAGGACAGCTCTAATGGTCTGTGGGCAGGAAGCTATACGGGTGGCGTGTCGCGAATCATATTCTCGAGATATCCCATCAACTTCATCATTCACAAGAAGAACGACATTCAATCGTTGATTAACAATAACGTGAAAGCCATAGCTGAAGACGGGGATGGAAATCTATGGTTTGCGACCGAAAGGGGCATAAGCATTTATAGGAAGGGAAGTAACGCGTGGTCGCATATATTGCCCGATAAAGTATGCGTGTCATTATGTCGAGGCAATGGTGGTGAGATGTTGGTCGGTACCTACGGAAAGGGAATCTTTGTATTGGGCAAGGGGGGAAACATCGTAAGGCATCTGACGAAACATACGGATCAGCTCACGTCCAACTACATATTTACGATAAAGAGAGATGCTGATGGTGACTATTGGGTAGGCAGCATCGACGGTAATCTGATGTACTTGGATAGTAAGTGGAACTTGAAGAAAACGTATGACATAAAGCAGGTGTTTTCTCTTGAAAGAGTAGGAAAGGACATCATCGCAGCGGCAACGGCTGATGGCTTTTACCTTATCAACAAACGGACAGGAAAGGTGGGACAGTTTGCCAAGGCAAGAGAAATGACGGAGGACGTCAGCACTTATATGATCCCCATGCTGTTCAATTCGAACCGCACGGTGTGGCTTGGTACGGAAGGTGGCGGCCTTCTCCTATACGACTATGCCAAGCGTAGGATAATCAAGCATCTCACCATGAGGGATGGCTTGCCTTCAAATGACATTTATGGGATATTGACCGATCCTGAAGGCCGCTTGTGGATCAGTACAGGGGCGGGAATCGCCATCATGCACAAGGGGAAGATCTGGAATCTGAACTATATTAATAATATCAATCAAGAGTACAATAAGGCTGCTTGCTTCAGGACTCATTCAGGCATTCTCCTGTTTGGAGGTATTGACGGCGTAGTAGAGGTCAATCCGTCAGAGATGACAAGGGTGAATTATAAAGCCCCATTGCGACTGACCAGATTCGATGTTGATATTCCGGATAATAGAGATTCTTCGTTCATACGCAGGATATTCGATATGCTAATGAACAGGAAGGTAACACTTAAATATAACCAAAACAGTTTTAGCATTGATTTTGAGTCAATCAATTTGCGTTATCAGAACGATATCATATATAAGTTTATCCTTGAGGGGTATGACAACGCCTGGAGTGAGGCGAGTTCGATAGAGACAGCGCGATATAAGAATGTCGCTTCAGGAGACTACATATTTAAGGTATGCAGCATTAGCAAAAGTACTGGAAAAATTATCGATGAGAAGTCCATAGAGATAAGGGTCCTTCCTCCATGGTGGAACACGTGGTGGGCCTGGCTAGGCTATCTTGTCATTTTTGGTCTGGTATGTTATTTCGCCATACGATATAAGTTGTATCAGTTGCAGAAAAAGCACGATGACGATAAAATAAACTTTTTCATTAATACGTCGCATGATATCCAGACGCCAATAACATTGGTAATGGGTCCACTGGAAGACATGCGCAAGGAAGGCGACTTGTCTGCCAGTGCCAAATATCTTCTTGATCTTGCCGACGCGAATATCAAGAAATTATATTCGCTGACATCTCAATTGCTTGAATTCGAAAAGATAGGAACGAATCTGCATAAGGAGAAGATGGTCTCCATCAATCTATGTGAGATGCTTACCGAAGAAGTGGCCTGCTTCCAGGCCGCATGTGACAAGAAGGGCTTGAAGTTGTTGATGTCATTGCCCGAAGAGGAGGTATGCGTAAAGGCTACACAGCGTATGCTTGAGATCATTTTTGACAATCTGATTTCCAACGCATGCAAATATACAGAAAAAGGCGGAGCCGTAAAGGTCGCCTTGACGGCTGATGGAAAGAAGGTGACCGTAAAGATCGCAGATACGGGGATCGGCATTCCACAAGACGAGCATAAATACATATTTTCTGATATCCATAGGGCGCGGAACGCTTATGAGTCGCAAGTGCATGGCATGGGATTCGGCCTTCTGCAAGTGCAGCGTATCGTAAGGTTCCTTCACGGCAGAATAACCTTTTCCTCAAAGGAAGGTGTCGGAACGACCTTTACGGTTACGCTGAACAGAGTATTTACCAAGGCTGTCCCGAGTTCACGCCAGTCATCCATCAAGAATATTCTGAATGAGGTGCTTCCGGTGGAAACTTCTGCGGAAACGGAATACGGAAGTCAGGGAGAAACGATATTGGTCGTTGAGGACAATGATGATCTGCGACACTATCTATGCAAGACGCTCTCCCCCAACTACAAGGTCATAGGGATGCCTAATGCCGATGAGGCCTTATCCTATATGAGAACGGAATATCCCGACCTGATCATCTCCGATGTCATGATGCCGGGAATGCAAGGTGATGATTTTTGCAGGATCGTGAAGGAGAAGCCGGAGACAGCCGGCATTCCGATCATACTTCTTACGGCAAAGACTGACCATGAGGCTGTGGTAACAGGTCTGCGAAAAGGTGCGGATGACTATCTTACCAAGCCGTTCAGTACGGAGATACTGAGGATTAAGATCAAGGGGATGATCGAAAACAGGAAACGCATGCGTGAATATCTGCTGAGACATGCTGTCAACAAGGTAGAGAACAAACATGACACGGATGTCTCCGAGCAGGCGGCTGACGAGCCAGACGGCGTGACCTTGTCAGAGAATGACAGGATGTTCGTAGAAAAGGCGACGGAGATCGTCTCGCAAAACATGGGCAATACCGACTTTAGCATTGACATGCTATGCAGGGAGATGGGCATGAGCCGTACCTTGTTCTATAACCGCTTAAAATCCCTGACAGGCCGAGCACCACAGGAATTCATACGCATTATCCGTCTTGAGCATGCAGCTGAATTGCTGAAGCACGGAATGTCTGTAATAGAAGCCTCGGAAGCAACGGGATTCGTTAATGTAAAATATTTCAGTACCGTGTTTAAAAAGCACTTCGGCACACAGCCGAGCAAATTCTCAGAATAGAATCGGCTGTCGGAAAGCTGGATTCTGAATAGAGACTGGCGAGTGTGAGGATGTCTGCGGCGTGACTGGGTTCTGGTGAGCTCAAGACTTTGAAAACTGTGTATCAATGGCACTTTTTGCATTGATACACAGTTTTTAATTTTTCTATTCCTCTATATCAGGTTGTTGAAGATGGGTTGTGTCCTTATCGTGTTTTCAACATCTTAGATCTTATTTCTAGCCCGGTCGACCGGCAATATCAGAAATATCTTCATATAGGGTGAAACGGTGGCAATGTAGGGATATTTGTGTGGTACGATCATAAAGTCTGTGCCATGGAAACCATCCAATGATCATTGAATCTGAGGTGATAAGGGTTTGAAGATTACAAATAGCGGAAATCAAACCGTTTGTAATGTATTGATAATAAGTGCGTTGAAAAATATGTTTGGAATCAAACCGTAAATATTAGTTGTCAAACCATAGGGAACGATAATAGTTATTACCTTTGGCGCGAATTTCAATCTAAGATCCTAAAAACGGAATAATAACTTTTAAACTAAAAATATGAGCAAGAAAGTATGTCTTATCATTACATTTTTATGTGGTGTGTTTATGGCTTGTTCTTCCGACACAGAAGATTCGAAGAGTCTGCCGGAGTCAGATGAAACCGTGCTGTTTTTTGATGATTTTAAGACTTTTGATGCATCTGTATGGACGAAGGAGACGCATGAGTCGGGATGGACGAATAATGAGTTGCAGGCTTATGCCCCCGAGTAGGTCAGTGTGGGTAAGGATGGGGATAAAACCGTCCTGATGCTGACAGCAGAATGGAAAAACGGGAAGATCGTTTCCGGTAGAATAAATTCCAAGGGTAAGAAAAGCTTTAAGTATGGTACGTTGAGTGCAAGCATCAAATTGCCCAAAACAGCCAATGGCCTTTGGCCGGCGTTTTGGATGATGGGCGACAATGATAAAGAGTGGCCTGCCTGCGGTGAGATCGACATCATGGAGATGGGCGATGAGGAAGGTATCAGAACCGGCACATCTGCCAAGAGGGTAAATACCGCAATTCATTTCGGTGTTACTCCAGAAGCGCATGAGCAGTTGTATCATGTGGCGGAAGTAAGTGATGACTTGCAGGACGGTCAATACCATACGTACACGTTGACGTGGGATGAATCGCATGCCTCCGTGTCGATAGACAATAAGCCGTTCTATTCTTTCGACATTAAGGATAATCCTTATTTCCATGATAATTTCTTTATTCTGTTCAATCTCGCAGTGGGTGGATCGTTCACGGGTATTACAGATATCAATAAGGTTACGGCTCTCAAGAAAGGAACTAAGGCTGTCATGTATGTAGATTGGGTTAAGTTGGCAATTCATAATTAATTAAATACTCACGTATGGATATAACTTTTTTCTCGCGAATTGTGTTATGCGGTACTTTGGTTAGCGGCATTCCTGCCGTTAATCAGGTATCTGCTGCAACGGATGTCACTCAAGCGAAAGTCGCAGAGCAGACGATCAAAGTGAAAGGTGTCGTTAAAGATGCCGCCGGTCCTGTCATAGGTGCTACTGTTGTGGAGAAAGGCACTCCAAACAATGGAACAGTGACAGATCTCGATGGTAATTTTACGTTGACCGTGAAGAGTGGAGCTACACTCGTCATCAGCTACGTTGGTATGAAAAGTGTTGAGGTGAAGGCATCGTCGTCACCTGTCACGGTGGTATTGGAAGATGACTCAAAGGCTCTTAATGAGGTCGTCGTGACTGCCTTGGGTATAAAGAGAGACCGTAAAGCCTTGGGCTATGGTCTTGATGAGGTCAAGGGTGATGCTTTCGAGAAGGCCAAAGAGACGAACGTCATCAACTCGATGGCCGGACGTGTAGCCGGTCTTGTCGTAAGCCAAACGGCTGGTGGCGCCTCGGGATCGACACGAGTGATATTGCGAGGCAGCACGGAGATGACTGGCAATAACCAGCCACTCTATGTAGTCGACGGAGTGCCTTTGGACAATACGAATTTCGGTAGCGCAAGTACTGCGGGCGGATATGATCTCGGTGACGGAATATCGAGTATCAATCCTGATGACATCGAAAGTATGTCGGTACTGAAAGGTCCTGCGGCTTCAGCCCTGTACGGAAGTCGTGCAAGTCATGGTGTAATTCTTATTACGACAAAGAAAGCTGATGGTAAGGGAAAGTTCTCGGTTGAATATAACGGTACATTGACGATAGACCAGCAGCTCTCCAAATGGGACGACATCCAGCAGGTCTATGGCATGGGTAGCAACGGCACATATAGTATCGATGCCATCTCAAACACCAACAAGAGCTGGGGTCCGAAGGCTGACGGAAGCAACATGCTTAAATATTTTGACGGGGTAGAGCGTCCGTATCTTATCATCCCGAATAACACCTCCGGATTTTTCCGCACGGGCTTGACGGCCAACAATACAGTGGCTGTCTCGGCAAACTATAAGAACTCTGGCATGCGCTTTACATTCTCCGACATGAGAAACAAGGATATCGTGCCTAATGCCGACATGAGTCGCGACATCTTTAACTTGAGGTCGAACTCAACCTTAGGAAAGGTGGACCTTGACTTCTCTGTCAACTATACTCATGAAGATGTAAATAACCGTCCGGCATTGGGTGACAGCAAGTCGAACATCGGAAAGAACCTGATGACACTTGCCACCACTTACGACCAGTCGTGGCTGCGCACTTATCAGGATGAGAATGGAGAGTATTCAAACTGGAACGGCATGGATCCTTATAACGTAAACCCGTATTGGGATGTTTACAAGAACTCGAACACCTCGGACAAGGACCTTATCCGTTTCCATGCCTCTGCGATATGGAACATCAATCCGCATTTGAAGATAAAGGGTACGGCCGGTACTGAATTTAACTGGTTTACGTTCCAGGACTTTAAGGCACCAACCACTCCTGGATATGAGGCCGGCTATCTGCAGAGAAGCAAGTTTGAGAATCGCATGTACAACTTTGAGCTTCTCGCCACTTACAACAACCGTTGGGGCGACTTCGACTTTACAGGTACATTTGGTGGAAATATCTATAAGGTAGATAACAAGACCATGATCACGACGGCCAAGGACATGCAGATACGCGACGTCATTGCCATCATGAGCTTTAATGAGACAAGTATTGAAGAGAATAGTTACCGCAAACAGATCAATTCTGTTTTTGGAGCTGTCAATTTCGGATGGAGAAGCCTTATTTATCTTGATGCGACACTTCGTGGTGATCAATCGTCAACACTTCCCCTCAACAACAATATTTATGTTTATCCGTCAGTATCCGGAAGTTTCGTGTTCTCAGAGTTGATTAACAAAAAGAATATTCTTCCCTATGGTAAGTTCCGTTTGTCATGGGCACAAGTGGGTAGTGACACCGACCCATATCAGTTAGGTCTGGTATATACCAAGTCAAAATTTACTTATCCGGGCTATACCATTGGATATATTAACAATGAGACCATACCTAACAAGAATCTGAAACCGACAAGAACCAATTCGTTTGAGGCAGGTTTTGAGACAAAGTTCTTCAATAGTCGCATCGGTCTTGACTTCACATACTATAATCAGATCAGTAAGGACCAGATCATGGGAATTGCCAGCAGCTGGGCAACTGGTTATCCTTATCGTCTCATCAATGCCGGAGAGATACAGAACCAGGGTATTGAGATCACCCTCAACACACGACCGATACAAATTGGTGATTTCGCATGGGACCTGAATTTCAATTTCGCGAAGAACAGCAATAAGGTGAAAAAGCTGGTTGACGATATGGATATGTTCGAACTTGAGAAGGCATCATGGCTTGACGTGCAGATCGCTGCAAAGGTAGGTGAGAACTTCGGTTCGATAGTCGGTCCTGATTTCGTCAGAAACGAGAAAGGCGATATCCTTATTGATCCGCAGACCGGTCTGCCGGAATATGACAAGAGCAATCATGTGCTCGGCAATGCCTCATGGGACTGGACAGGTGGTATCAGTACGGCCTTACATTATAAGAACTTCTCTCTCTCGGCGTTGTTTGACATCAAGGTAGGTGCCGATCTTTATTCAATGTCGGCACGTGCGGCATATGAGTCGGGTAAGAGTAAGGCGACAATGGAAGGACGTGACGCATGGTACGCTTCAGAAGAGCAAAGACAGGCTGCAGGCATACCTAAGGGATCGGACAATTGGAAGCCGACTGGTGGTTTCATAGCTCCCGGTGTGATCGACAATGGCGACGGCACGTACCGTCCTAATGACATTATCATTAATCCTGAGGACTACTGGATGAGTGTATGCCGCAATGCTCCGTCGATGTTCATCTACGACAACTCTTATATCAAGTGCCGTGAGATAGTCTTGTCTTACCAATTCCCGAAAAAATGGCTGGGTAAGGTCTTACAGGACATGTCCGTGTCATTTGTAGCAAGAAACCCGTTCATCGTATGGAAGAACATACCTAACATCGATCCGGACTCAAACTACAATAATACGACAGGTATGGGATTGGAGTATGGCTCGTTACCCTCAAGAAAGAGTTATGGTATTAATGTAAATATCAAATTTTAATCAATAAGTGGGAACAATGAAAACATTAATAAAGACCTTTATATTGGCAATCGTTTTGGGCGGGATGGCATGCTCATGCAGTGACGATTACATGGAAGACCTGAACACCGACCCGTCGAAGGCAAGCAGCATCGATCCGAATGCCCAGCTGACGACAGCAGAGCTGCAGACCTATGGCGATCTCGGTATGGTAGAGATATATCGTAACTATATCTACGCCTTCACGCAACAACTGATGGGTTGTTGGAACACTACCAATTATGGCGGACGTCACACCGTTGACAACAACGAGATGAGCCGTATCTGGACCTCATTCTATCCGAAAGCCATCAAGAATGTCACAGATGCCATTCATAGGAGCGGAGAAGAAGAGAACAGGACGAACATTAATGCGGCATTGCGTATCTATCGTGTCTATCTGATGTCCATCATTACGGATATTTATGGAGATGCACCTTATAGTGAGGCGGGTCTGGGATATCTGGAAGAAAAATACAATCCAAGGTACGACACCCAGGAAGAGATCTACAATGATTTCTTCGTTGAACTAAAAGATGCAGGAGCGGCGCTTACTGCCAGTGGTGACAAGATTACCGGTGATGTGATCTATAATGGCGACGTGGCCAAATGGAAGAAACTGGCCAACTCCCTCAGACTTCGTTTTGCAATGCGTATTTCCAAGGTCGCTCCAGAAAAGGCCCGTCAGGAATTCGAGGATGCCCTGGCAGGCGACGGAGGCGTGTTTGCAGGTAATGAAGACGATGCACTGATAAAATACATGGACATCTCGTTCAGCTTTGGTCAGGATTCTTATACTGACTACAGGGGTAATGCCTTGTCACAGTTGTTCTTTGGAAATGATCCGGCCAACAACCCGAGTTATCTTTGCTCGACATTCTTCAATCAGTTGTACAACACGGGAGATCCCCGCACATTCATGATTGCAAGGTTCTATTATGATGGTCTGATGAGCTCTACAAAACCAGATAATCGAATTGACTTAACGGATGAGATCATTGAAAAAGGCATTCAGATGAATCCTTGCGTGCCCGGATCCTTCTCTTATGATCCTTGGCCGACAGGTTACGATAGTGACATTATGAAGGAAGTCGCAAAGACCAATCCCTCAGTGGAGACTACCATGGCTCGTGAGACAGAGCCCAAGCTGGCGAACAATTTCCTTAAAGGAGACAATCCTGGAGTGGTGATGACCTATGCCGAGGTCAATTTACTGAAGGCTGAGGCCGCATTGAACGGTTGGAATGTCGGAGGAGAGACGGCTGAGCAGCTGTACAGCAAAGGCGTGCGTGCCGCCATGGACTTCCTTACGGATAATTATGGCTACGACCGTATCTCAGATGATGACTTTAATACCTATATGGAAAATAATGGTATAGGACATACAGATGCTCAGAAGAGAGAGGCCATAAATACACAGGCATGGATCCTTCACTTCACTAATCCTGCAGAATGTTGGGCAAATGTCCGCCGTTCTGGCTATCCGCGCCTTAAGTCACCGGCAGAATATGGATATGGACAGTACCTCACTGGCGGTGCAGAGATACCTGTCAGACTTTGCTATCCTACACTAGAATCGTCTTATAACAAGCCCGGATATGAGGAAGCTCTTGAACGGATGGGGGGAACCAATAGCTGGAACACTCCCGTATGGTGGGATGTTGAATAATTAAAAACTCTAAAATCCGAAAAATTATGAAATCAATATTCAGATTGCTGGCCGCTGTTTTGCCTTTCTGTCTGCTGTGTTTCTCTTGCAGCGAAGAGGAACCGTTTTCTACGGTAAGCGCCGATGACGACCCTCATATTCTGTCACCACTATTCCCTGACAGAGTGAATGGCGAGTTGCCCGTGGTGGCAAACATCAACCGTGACGTAAATTTTAAAATGGAAGTTACAGTGACGCCGGCCGATTATACGAATGTAGTATGGTATCTTGATGGAAATGAAGTGGCTTCAGGAGATAGCATTGACATGGCTTTACCTGCAGGCGTCTATCAGATGAAGGTCGTTGCCACTACGGTAAAGGGCAAATCAACATCGCGTGAGGGATTGGTACAGGTGAATCCACTTGATGGTGATCCCTGGGCGACAACGGTAAGCTTTGAGCGCTTTATAGCTCCAGGAAAGAAAGCCGTGCTATACGGAGACAACCTCGAGCTGGTAAAGGGTGTGAAGATAGGAGACACACTTTCTGAGGATGTCGAATATTCAACTGAAGGAGGAACGGCTCATTTGGTCTATACGGTGCCTTCCAATGCTACGGAAGGCACGCAGCGAGTGCTGCTCGTTGATGAGGCCGGAAATGAATATGGTGCCAATACTGTCACTGTTAGTAACACGTCGCTGATAACATCAGGAGCTGATCGTGTGACAGCCAATGCCACATGGATAATGACCGGCATCAATCTTGATAAAATAATATCGCTCAAGATGGGTGATGTGGAGATCAAGAGCTTCATCAAGCACACCTCTGATACGATAGAGATCACCTGTCCCGATCTGGCCGATGGTGAATATGCCCTGACCGGTACCATGAGCGATGGGACAAGCGTCAGTTTCTATACCAATAATGAGATCGTGCAACAGATGACGGTGACCGTTTCTTCCGAGCAGATGCTTTGGTCCGGACATCACTATGTGTCGTGGGATCTGCCCGATGGTGATCCGAACAAGACATTCAGCCTGGGCAAGGATGTGTTCAGCTCGGTAAAGGCAGGCTCGGTTCTGGCGATCCACTATTCTATCGAGCCGGGTGACGAGTATCATCAGATACAGCCAACCACAGGTTGGTGGACTGCGTTCCCAGGAGTATCCAAGGAGGATATTACGGCAGATGGTGTCATGGAGATAACATTGACTCAGGAGATTCTGGATATGACTCAGGAACAGGACGGATTCCTCTGCACCGGTCATGGATATTATGTCGATTCTATAACTCTCAAGTAAACAATAAGACACAATGCATTTATTAAGAAACATATCTTTCGCTGTTTTACTCGGTGTAGCCTGCTTCCCGCAGGCTACACGGGCAGCAATACCTGTTGATAAAAAGCTGGAAGCAAAAGTAGAGAAGACTTTGAGCAAGATGACCCTTGAAGAGAAAATAGGTCAGATGACAGAGCTCTCGATAGACGTGTTGGGAGAATGGAAAAACGGAGAATTCCAGCTCAACAAGGACAAGGTCTATAATGCCATAGCAAAATATAAGGTAGGTTCGGTACTTAACTCGCCGGGACCGGTGGCCCAGACTCGTGAGAAGTGGCAGGAGTTGATAGGGGAAATACAGAAGATGTCCATGAAGGAGATCGGAATTCCTTGTATCTACGGCCTTGACCAGAACCATGGAACGACCTATACGCTTGATGGAACGCTGTTCCCACAAAACATCAATCTCGGAGCCTCGTTCAATCCACAACTGGCTTACGATGCAGCCACAGTGACGGCCTATGAGACAAGGGCAGCCAACTGTCCCTGGACCTATTCTCCCACGGTCGATATGGCAAGAGATCCACGATGGTCGCGTGTGTGGGAGAACTATGGAGAAGACTGCCTGGTGAATGCAGTCATGGGAAGCGCGGCTGTAAGAGGATTCCAAGGTGATGATCCCAATCATATCCCCAGTGACAGGATTGCGGCTTCAGTAAAGCATTATATGGGATACAGCCAGGCTAGAACGGGCAAGGACCGTACACCAGCATATATTCCCATCTCTGAGTTGAGAGAGAAATGCTTCGCACCGTTCAAGGCATGCGTAGAGGCTGGTGCACTTACCGTAATGGTCAACAGTGGTAGTGTAAACGGTGTGCCTGTACACGCAAATAAGGAATTGCTGACAGAATGGTTGAAGGAAGGACTCAATTGGGATGGAATGCTCATCACGGACTGGGCCGACATCAATAATCTCTATACCCGTGAGCATGTGGCAGCCAACAAAAAAGAAGCAATAGAAATTGCCATAAATGCGGGTATTGACATGACGATGGAGCCTTATGACCTCAACTTCTGCACATTGTTGAAAGAGCTCGTTGAAGAAGGACGGGTTCCCATGAGCCGTATAGATGATGCCGTGCGTCGCATTCTTCGTCTGAAATACCGTCTGGGTCTGTTTGACCATCCCTTAACTTCTCCGAAGGACTATCCGGAGTTCGCGTCAAAGGCACACGCCGACTTGGCGATAAGGGCAGCAGAAGAGTCGGAAGTATTGCTGAAGAACAAGAATGATATCCTGCCGCTTAAGAAAGGTGTCAAGATCCTTGTGACGGGTCCTAACGCTAATTCCATGCGCTGCCTTAACGGAGGATGGAGCTATACATGGCAGGGACATCTGGCTGATAGGTTTGCAGGTAAGTACAATACGATCTACGAGGCCATCAGTAATGAATTTGGCAAAGACAACGTGTCGCTTGAACAGGGCGTGACCTATGTACCTGAGGGGAACTATTATGAGGAAAACGTTCCCGAGATCGAGAAAGCGGTTGAAGCTGCAAAGAATGTTGATGTGATAGTAGCCTGTATCGGTGAGAACTCTTATTGTGAGACCCCTGGAAATCTGTCAGACTTGAGTCTCTCTGCAAACCAAAGAGATCTCGTAAAGGCACTTGCCCAGACAGGTAAGCCGATGGTGCTGATACTCAATGAGGGACGTCCGCGCATCATCAATGATATTGAGCCGCTTGCCGATGCCGTGGTAGACATACTGCTTCCTGGAAATTATGGTGCAGACGCTCTTGCCAATATACTCTCCGGAAAAGCCAATCCAAGTGCGAAGATGCCCTATACTTATCCCAAATATCAAGCTTCTCTTACTACATACGATTATCGGGTAAGTGAGGAAATGGATAAAATGGAAGGAGCGTATGACTATGATGCAGTCATATCAGTACAATGGCCTTTCGGTTACGGTCTCAGTTATACTACTTTCAAATATGATAACTTTAGGACCTCGACTACGAATTTCACGGCCGATGATCAGATAACACTTTCAGTTGATGTTACCAATACGGGAGCTGTGAAGGGTAAGGAGGCTGTGATGCTGTTTAGTCGTGACATGGTGGCTTCGCTCACACCTGAGAACCGTCGTCTGAGGGCGTTCCAGAAAGTGGAATTGCAGCCGGGAGAGACTCGTACGGTATCGTTTACCTTGAAAGGCAGTGATCTGGCTTTTGTAGGTGCCGACGGGAAATGGATTCTTGAGAAAGGCGATTTCAGGATGCAGGCCGGTGACAAGACTTTAAACTTGAACTGTACTGAAAGTCATAAATGGGAATCTCAGAACAGATAATTGGAATTGATAAGAGATGAATTTGAAAGTCAGCCTGTCGACCATCATATTGTCTAAGTTTTGGATGCTCAAGAATGGGAAGGATGAGTGTCGGCATGTTGCCTAAATGCCCGTACGTCTATTATCAATTAGCGGCTGATAATTATATACACAAAAAAGCCCGGACTGCCTGTAAGCAATCCGGGCTTTTCATTAGTATTTATCAGGCGCGTGTTTTAGTTTCTGAACACCAGTCCAGCACCATTCGCGTCGATGATGATCGGTTTCTCGCGGCTGACCTCCTCGGCAAGAAGCTTCTTAGAGAGGTCGTTAAGCACATAGTCTTGAATGGCTCTCTTCACAGGACGGGCACCGAATTCGGGATCGTAGCCTGCATCGGCCAGCCAATTGATGGCGGCATCCGTGTATTCGAGCGTGAAGCCTTGCGGCTCGAGCATCTTCTTCACGGCGTTCATCTGTAATCTTACGACTCCGGCAATCTGATCTTTGGTCAGCGGCAGGAACATAATGGTGTCGTCGATACGGTTGAGGAACTCAGGACGAATGGTCTTCTTCAAGAGAGCCATCAACTCGTTGTTGAGCTGCGCCTGCTCACTGCTGTTGAGCTTGCCGCCATGCTTCTCCAGATCCTCACGTATCAGCTGGCTTCCGAGGTTGGAGGTCATGATGATGATCGTGTTCTTGAAGTTGACGGTGCGGCCCTTGTTGTCGGTCAGACGGCCATCGTCGAGCACCTGCAGCAGGATGTTGAACACATCGGGGTGTGCCTTCTCGATCTCATCGAAGAGCACCACGGAGTAAGGCTTGCGTCTTACGGCCTCAGTGAGCTGTCCGCCCTCGTCGTAGCCGACGTATCCTGGAGGCGCACCGATAAGACGACTGACGCTGAACTTTTCCTGATATTCGCTCATATCTATTCGCGTCATCATGGTCTCATCGTTGAACAGATATTCTGCCAAAGCCTTTGCCAGCTCCGTCTTGCCGACACCGGTCGTGCCGAGGAAGATGAATGAGGCGATAGGCCGCTTGGGGTCCTGCAGGCCGGCGCGGCTGCGGCGTACGGCATCGCTGACGGCTGTAATGGCCTCTTCCTGACCGATGACACGCTTGTGGAGCTCTTCCTCCAAATGCAGCAGCTTCTCGCGTTCGCTTTGCATCATACGTGTTACAGGAATTCCAGTCCAGCGGCTTACTACCTCGGCGATATCGTCGGCAGTGACCTCCTCGCGCACCATGGCTGCTCCTGCCTGTGTGCTGCGCAGCTGTGTCTGGATGTTCTTGATGTCGTCTTCCAGTTTCTTCAGGCTGCTGTAACGAATCTCTGCCACCCGCTCGTAGTTGCCTTCACGCTCGGCACGCTCAGCCTCGAACTTGAGTTGCTCGATCTGCTGCTTGTCCTGCTGGATCTTGTTGACGAGTGCTTTCTCGCTTTCCCATTTTGCACGGAACACCTTCTCCTGATCTTTTAGTTCGGCAATCTCCTTGTCGAGCTGTTCGATCTTTGGCTGGTCGTTCTCACGCTTGATGGCCTCACGCTCAATCTCAAGTTGCTTGAGCTTACGTGTCATCTCGTCGAGCTCCTCAGGTACGGAATCGCGCTCCATACGCAGCTTGGCGGCAGCCTCGTCCATAAGGTCGATGGCCTTGTCGGGCAAGAACCGGTCGCTGATGTAGCGTTCCGATAACTTGACGGCAGCGATGCAGGCGTCATCCTGGATACGTACTTTGTGGTGGTTCTCATAGCGCTCTTTCAGGCCACGCAGTATGCTTATGGCGCTGACCTCGTCAGGCTCGTCGACCATAACGGTCTGGAATCGTCTCTCAAGCGCCTTGTCTTTCTCAAAATATTTCTGATACTCATTGAGTGTCGTCGCACCGATGGCTCTCAACTCTCCACGTGCCAGAGCCGGCTTGAGGATGTTGGCTGCATCCATGGCACCCTCTCCACCTCCGGCACCTACGAGCGTGTGGATCTCATCGATGAAGAGGATGATGTCGCCGTTGGCGTTGGTCACCTCCTTGATGACACTCTTCAGACGGTCCTCAAACTCGCCTTTGTATTTGGCGCCGGCGATGAGGGCACCCATGTCGAGTGAGTAGAGCCGTTTGTTTTTCAGGTTCTCAGGCACGTCGCCACGTACGATACGACCGGCAAGTCCCTCGACGATAGCGGTCTTACCTGTGCCCGGCTCACCGATGAGGATAGGATTGTTCTTCGTCCGGCGGGATAGGATCTGGAGCACACGGCGGATCTCGTCGTCACGTCCGATCACAGGATCGAGCTTGCCCTGACGGGCAGCATCGGTCAGGTCGGTAGCATATTTGCTAAGTGCCTGATAGTTGTCATCGCCGCTTTGCGTTTGTACGCTCTGTCCCTGACGCAGTTCCTTGACGGCTTTGAGCATCTCGTCTGTGGTGCAGCCGGCATCCTTGAGGATTCGGCTGGCCGTAGAGTTGACTTGAAGCAGAGCCAGCAGGATGGGCTCGACGGACGTAAACTCGTCGCCCATTGAGCGGGCGATATCTTCTGCCTTGTTCAGCACCTTGTTGGAGTCGTTAGACAGATAGGGCTGTCCGCCTTCCACGCGAGGCAGGTGATGTATCTCCTGCTGTGCGAGGGTCTGGATCTGCGCTCCATTCACACCGAGCTTCTGAAAGAGATAGTTCGTCACGTCGGGGGCCTTGGCTATGAGGGCCAGCAGGAGGTGGATCGGTTCAATGGCTTGCTGATGAGCATCCTGTGCGGTGTTCACAGCTCCTTGGATCACTTCCTGTGCTTTGATGGTGAATTTCTCGAAGTTCATAGTTGGTTCTCCTTTCTTTCTTTGTTTTTCTGACGCCGTATGAGCAATGGATGTACCAAAGGCCAAAATGTGACAAAATGACAGATTCTTGCCGTATCTGTCGCAGATAAAGTGGGGTGTAGTGTCAGAAAATAATCAAGAGATAAAGAGAGGGAGAGGTAGCGGTAGGGTGGCGGCTGGACACAGCAGGATACAAAAAAACGCCCCGCGGAGCAGTGGCTTCGCGGGGCGCCTGGTGTGTATGGGGATAATGTGCAGGGATCAGTTGTTGACCGATCCGCCCACAATATCGAGCAGTTCGTTCGTAATGGCACTCTGACGACTCTTGTTGTACTGCAAGCTGAGCTCGCGGAGCAGTTCGTCCGCATTGTCCGTTGCCGTCTGCATGGCTACCATACGTGCGGCATGCTCAGATGCGATGCTGTCGAGGAGAGCCGTATAGAGCATCAACGAGAGCAACTTGGGAATGAGCTTCTCAAGCACAGTCTCCATGTCGGGCTCGACGATGAAGTCATCGTTGAGGGGAGCAGTATCATCGGCTACTTTCTCCGTGGTGGCCTGCCTTTGGCGGAGATATTCCTGTGCCTTGGCAGTAGCCAGATTAGAAGAAAGGTCGCGGTCGTTGTACTCACCGATATTCTCTACGCTGAGATCGATGGGCAGGTAAGTGTCGCGTGTGAGGATCTGCGATCCGGCACTCTTGAAATGGTGATAGAGCAGTTCTACACGGTCCACCTCTCCCTTGAGGTATTTGCTGATCAGTTCCTCAGCAATGTCAGCCGTTTGGGCAGCATTGGGCTTCTCGGCCAGCTGAACGAAGTCGCCGGCGATCTTCACACCCAATTTGGCGGCCTTCTCGGCAACCTTGCGTCCGATGGGATAGACAGTGATGTCGTCGATGCCTTGTGCACGATAGTCATCGATTGCCCGCATCATCAGTCGGATGACGTTGGAGTTGAATCCGCCGCACAGTGAGCTGTTTGACGAATAGACCACCAATGCCACATGTCTCACCTCCTTATGGGGGACAGCCAGGGGCGTATCCACCTCCACCTGCGCAGCGAGAAATGACTTGAGGATTCTTTCCAAAAGATTCTCGTAGGGCAGCATGTTCTGGATGGCCACCTGAGCATGATGGAGCTTAGATGATGCCACCATCTTCATGGCACTCGTGATCTTGCGGGTGCTGTTGACGGAAGCAATTCGGTTTTTTATTTCTTTGAGTGAAGGCATACGTTACGTGTCCGATTATTATTTGAACTGTCCGGCAATATTGCCCATTACCTCTTCGATAGCCTTTGTATCCTCTTCGAGGAGCTGGCCTGCAGCGAGGTGGTCGATGATGTCCTTATGAGACGTACGCATCTGCTCGAGGAACTGGTCCTGGCAGCTACGTACCTTGTCGACGGGCACGTCGTGCATCAGTCCGTGTACGCCGCAATAGAGGATGGCCACCTGCTCGCCTACGGGCATAGGGCTGTACTGCGGCTGGATGAGCAACTGATTGTTCTTACGTCCACGGTCGATCGTCATGGCTGTTACAGGGTCCATGTCGCTTGAGAACTTGGAGAATGCCTCGAGCTCACGGTACTGGGCCATATCGATCTTCAGTGTACCGGCCACCTTCTTCATAGACTTGATCTGTGCTGAACCACCTACACGAGATACTGAGATACCTACGTTGATGGCGGGACGGAATCCCTGGTTGAAGAGGTCGGTCTCCAGATAGATCTGTCCGTCGGTGATAGAGATCACGTTGGTAGGAATGTAGGCAGAGACGTCGCCGGCCTGTGTCTCGATGATAGGCAGGGCCGTGAGCGATCCGCCACCCTTCACATGGCCTTTCATGCACTCAGGCAGGTCATTCATCTGTTCAGCCACTTCCTGCTGGTCGTTGATACGTGCGGCACGCTCGAGTAGACGAGAGTGGAGATAGAACACATCACCGGGATAAGCCTCACGACCAGAAGGACGACGCAGAATCAGTGACACCTCACGGTAGGCCACAGCCTGCTTGGAGAGGTCATCATATACTACGAGGGCAGAGAGACCGCGGTCGCGGAAGTATTCGCCGATAGCGGCGCCGGCGAAAGGCGCATAGTACTGCATGGCGGCAGGGTCGGCAGCGGTAGCGCTCACTACGATGGTGTAGGGGAGTGCGCCGTGCTCCTTCAGGGTCTGTACGAGTGCAGCCACAGTAGAAGCTTTCTGGCCGATGGCTACATAAATACAGTAGACAGGGTGTCCCTGCTCGTAGAAGCTCTTCTGATTGATGATGGTGTCTACAGCGATAGCCGTCTTACCTGTCTGACGGTCGCCGATGATCAGCTCGCGCTGTCCGCGGCCGATAGGGATCATAGAGTCGACAGCCTTCAGACCCGTCTGCAGCGGCTCCTTCACCGGCTGGCGGTAGATCACACCCGGAGCCTTACGGTCGAGCGGCATCTCGAAGCTGCCGGTCAGGTCGATGTCTCCCTTGCCGTCGATAGGCTGGCCCAGCGGGTTTACCACACGGCCGAGGAAGTTGTCGTTGACCCGGATGGAGGCGATACGGTGGGTACGCTTTACCGACTGTCCCTCCTTGATGCCCTGTGTGGGGCCCAGAAGCACACAACCGATATTGTCCTCCTCCAAGTTCATGACGATAGCCATCGTACCGTTCTCAAACTCGAGCAACTCAGACGCTTCAACGTTGCGCAGTCCGTAGACACGCGCCACACCGTCAGCAACGGTAAGAACAGTACCTACCTCGTCGAACTGCTGGCTGTCGTTGATGCCTTGGAGTTGTTTGGTGAGAACTTCCGACACCTCACTTGGTTTTATTTTTTCTGACATTGTATTCTTATCATTAATAGAGTTGGCTCTTATTTCTTGCCGGACATTCGCCATGGGAATCCAGAAGAGGGATGACCCGCGGAGGTACCGGCAAAGAAAGAGAACCGGATATTATTTCAACTGAGTCAGGACCGTCTGAAGGCGTGTCTTCACACTGGCGTCCATCCTGTAAGTATCATATTCGAGGACAAAGCCGCCGAGGATCGACGGATCAACCTCTACGTTGAACTCCACGTTGCCGTGGGCTCTTTTCTCCACCATCTGCCGCATCTTCTGCTCCATCTCGGGAGTGACGGGCACGGCAGTGGTGAGCTTTCCCTGAATGATATTCTTCTGTTTGCGGTAAAGCGTGATGTACGAGGCAGCCATCAGCTGCAGGGCGTTCTCCCGGTCCTCGCGCAGCACCAGGGCAAAGAACCGGCGGGTCAGCTCTACGGGGTTGCCTCCGCAGGCGGTGGCCAGCAGGCTCTGCTTGGTATCCTTGCTGAGCATGGGATTGTCGATCGTGAACCGGAGCTGCTGCACATCCAGATAGGAGTGGTAGAGAAGCTGCATGTCATCATAGACCTGGCTTTCCACTCCTGCCTCCGTGGCACTCTTGAGAAGCGCCTTGGCATAACGGGACGATATAACACCTAAATCCATACGCTCAACGTTATTCTTTCACTTTACTTGCATCAGCGGAAACACCATCCAGCAACTTGTCGATGAGTTCCATCTGCTTGTCGTCGGTAGAAAGTTTCTCCTGGAGAATCTTCGAAGCGATCTGCACGCTGAGAGTAGCCACTTGTGCGCGGATATCGCGGATGGCGTTCTGCTTCTCCGCTTCGATTTCAGCCTTGGCTTCGCTGAGCAGTCGTGCTCCCTCTTCCTTGGCTTTCTCCTGAGCTTTCGCTACGATGGCGTCGCGAGTCTCGCCAGCTTCCTTAAGGATCTGGGCCTGCTGCTCGCGTGCCTGCTGCAGAATGGACTCACCTTCTTTCTGTATGTTGGCCAGCTTCTCGTTGGCTTCGTGGGCTTTCTTCAGGGAACCGTCGATGAACTCCTTGCGGTCGTTCACCATCTTGATGATAGCGGGGAAGCCCCACTTCCACAGGATGATGAATACGAGAAGGAAGACGACGGTCATCCAGAAAAGAAGACCACTGTCAGGAAGTAATAAATCCATAGACTGCTAATTGCTTTGGGAAACTTTGATTACATAACGATAGCCAGTACGGCGATGATCACAGCGAAGAAGGCCACACCCTCAACGAGAGCGGCGGCAATGATCATACTCTGCTGCAGCTGGCTCATCTTCTCCGGCTGACGGGCCATTGCATCCATAGCCTGGCCACCGATACGGCCGATACCAATACCTGCACCAATGGCTGCCAGACCTGCGCCTACGGCAGCACCTAACTTTGCAACTTCTGCTGCTAATAACAGTGATAACATAATCTTAAAGTTTTAATTGTTTATTTTTTAATTACTGATTCTTTTTTGAAGAGTAGCTCTGCCGTATCGTTGTCCCGACCAATGCGGGGCTTCTTCGCGGGGGCCGCCCTTGTTTGATTTTTATGCCTCTGCGGGCTCAGCGTGAACGTGGGCCAGCGAGATAAAGATGGCACTCAGCATGGTAAATACCATGGCCTGAATGTAGCTTACCAGGAACTCCAGCAACATCATGAACATACTCATGGCAACGCTGACTACCGTCATGCCTGATCCGGCTGCATAGTTGACAACGACATTCTCACTGATGTTGAACATGATGAAAATGATCGCAGCAAAGCTCAGCGCGATGGCATGGCCGGCGAGCATGTTGGCAAAGAGTCGGATGATCAGTGCCAATGGCTTGGTGAAGATACCGAACAGCTCGATGAAAGGCATCAGAGGTACGGGAACCTTCAGCCACATAGGAACGTGGGGCCAGAGGATATCTTTCCAGTAGGCCTTGGTACCGGTGAAGTTAGTGATAAGGAATGTTGTCACACCGAGGAAGAACGTGCAGGCGATGTTGCCCGTCAGGTTGCCTCCGCCCGGTGGGAACGGCATGATACCCATGATGTTGCTCAGGAAGATGAAGAAGAAGCACGTGAGCAGCCACGGTGCATACTTCGGTCCGTCTTTCGGTCCCATGCAGGCTACGACGATGTCGTTGTAGACCGACATGATGAACATGTGCATCAGCCCTGTGAATCCTTTGGGTGCGGGATCGTCGACTTTGTGCTTCTTACACCAGCGGGCGGGCACCAATACGCAGATGAGCAGTAGGATGGCGTTGATGAAGAGCACGCATACTGTCTTTGTAATCGACAGGTCGAGCGGGCGTATCCATTGGCCGTTCACATTCTCAAGGATCTTGTTGGGATTGGTCTTGGCATCACCGTTGTTGATCGCCAGGTTGTATGGTCCGTGGCGCAGGCCGTCTTTGCCGGCTGTCTCCTCGAACTGTCCGGAAGAGAAAATCTTCCAGCCATCCTGGGTCTTGATGATGCAGGGCAGATCTATCACAACAGGATGATCGTTGATGGTCGTGACGTGCCATCCGTATGAATCCTTGATGTGACCCCACAGAATCTCCTTCACGTCGATGTCTTCCTTGGCGGAGACCGCAGCCGGTGCCAGGAGGAACATCGTGAGAAGAAGGAGCAGCAGGTGCTTTACATCTTTCATATCTACTTATTTAAATTCATTCTTTTTTATATATCTCATTCCGAGTGATGAAGATGACGTCGAAAATGAGGAGAGCGACGAAGTAGCCGCAGAAGATCGCGGTAGAGACCAATACCAGCCCTTCACCCTTCGCCCAGAAGGCGAGGACGGTGAACACAGCGGCAGAGGCCACCAGCCGGACAACGCCTTCCGTAAGCAGGATCATGGCCTGTCTGGTGGGATCTTTCCGTGTGGAATGTCTCCACCAGGCAGCGTGACCTTTGACGACGATGAGGAAATAGACGGCCGTGACGACGAGAGGGGTGGCCCCCCGGGTGTCCCGTGCCACGTTCAACCCCAGCAGGATAGCCAGGGTGAGACCCATGACAACCCACAGCGCGTTGCGCTCGTATCTGGCGGAGATGCGTTTGATGGGATCGTCTTCGGATTGTCGCACGATTCTTTGTTTATTGGTCTGTTCTTCCATATCGCAAAGTTACGCGTGGGCTTCTCCTGGGAGCTCCACACAGACGGAGACGACATTCTTTTGCACCTCAACGAAGCCACCGTCGACCATCAGCTCCTGCTTGCCGGCAGAGGTGGTATATTCCAGCTTGCCGTGCTCCAGCGAAGAGATGATCGGGGCGTGATCATTGAGGATTTCGAATGATCCCAGTGTGCCGGGCACCAATACGCTTTCGGCCTCACCGTTGTAAACGATCTTTTCGGGAGAGATAATTTTCAGTTTCAGCATATCGCTTTGTTTTATTTACCCTTGGCAGCTTCCATCAGCTTCTTACCCTTGGCCTTAGCGTCCTCGATGGTTCCGACATTGAGGAATGCCTGCTCGGGCAGATCGTCCACTTCGCCGTCAAGGATGGCATTGAAGCCCTTGATAGTCTCCTCGATGGGCACCATCACACCCTTCACGCCCGTGAACTGTTCGGCCACGGCGAAAGGCTGTGAGAGGAAGCGCTGCACGCGGCGGGCGCGGTTCACAGTGAGCTTGTCCTCATCAGAAAGCTCGTCCATACCAAGGATAGAGATGATGTCCTGCAACTCGTTGTAGCGCTGAAGGATCTGCTTTACGCGCTGAGCGCAGTCGTAGTGCTCCTTACCTACGATCAGCGGGTCGAGGATACGTGAGGTAGAGCCCAGAGGATCAACGGCAGGATAGATACCCAACTCGGTGATCTTACGTGACAGCTCCGTAGTGGCATCCAGATGGGTGAATGTGGTGGCAGGGGCAGGGTCGGTAAGGTCGTCGGCCGGCACATATACAGCCTGTACAGAAGTAATAGAGCCGCGCTTCGTAGATGTGATTCGCTCCTGCATGGCACCCATCTCTGAGGCCAGTGTCGGCTGATAACCTACGGCTGAAGGCATACGGCCTAACAGAGCTGACACCTCACTACCGGCCTGTGTGAAACGGAAGATATTGTCGATGAAGAACATGATATCGGCAGGTGCGCCGTTCTTACCGCCATGATCACGGAACTCCTCGGCGACGGTCAGACCGGACAGTGCGACAGAAGCACGTGCCCCAGGAGGCTCGTTCATCTGACCATAGACAAGGGTGGCCTGCGACTTCTGCAGCTCTTCAGGATCGACAAGACTCAGATCCCACTTGCCTTCTTCCATGGCCTTCTTGAATTTGTCACCATAGCGGATTACACCGGATTCGAGCATATCGCGGATCAGGTCGTTACCCTCACGGGTACGCTCACCTACACCAGCGAATACAGAGTATCCGTCGTGTCCTTTGGCGATGTTGTTGATCAGCTCCATGATCAGCACCGTCTTTCCTACACCGGCACCGCCGAACAGTCCGATCTTACCACCTTTCATGTAAGGCTCCAGCAAGTCGATGACCTTAATACCGGTCTGAAGCATCTCCTTGTGTGTGGAGAGGTCTTCAAACTTTGGAGCAGGGCGGTGAATAGGGTAGGCACCCTCCATATTCAGCGGCTTCATGCCGTCAATAGGCTGGCCAATGACATTCATCATACGACCCTTGATCTGTTCGCCGGCCGGCATCGTGATAGGACTGCCCGTGGGAATCACCTCCAGTCCGCGTTGCAGACCATCGGTGTTGTCCATAGCCACACATCTTACCGTATCCTCTCCAATGTGCTGCTGTACCTCGATGATGAGGTCGCGTCCATCGGGACGCTTTACTTTCAGCGCATCAAAAATTTTGGGGAGCACCTTCTCGGGATCTTCGCCTTTGGTGTCGAAGAATACATCGACAACAGGTCCGATGATCTGCGAGATGCGTCCAATAATTTGTGACATAATATAATTTTTTTAATAGTTTTATTTCTCGAGTAGCAAATATACTAAAGATTTCGAAATGTAAGATAAAAAATTATCTTTGTTTACACGAAATCGAGATCTTTTATACCTTTTTTGCATTTTAGATGCTTAATTCATCCAAGACCTTAATCAGTTTCCTATCGAAAGGCTTGTCGCTACGGATAGCTTCCGAAAGGGGTACGTAAACGATCTCATTGTTGCGTATTCCAACCATCACATTACGCTGTCCCTGCACGATAGCCTCGATGGCGCCTACGCCCGTGCGGCTGGCCAGAATACGGTCGTGTGCGGAGGGACGGCCGCCACGCTGGAGGTGTCCCAAAATGGATACGCGTACGTCATAGCCAGGGAATTCCTTCTTTACACGGTCGGCATAATACAGAGCACCACATTTGGGACTTTCGGATACGATGACGATACAGCTCTTCTTTGATTTGCGGATACCACGCTCCATGAACTGTGCCAACTGGTCGACATCAGTAGAGTCTTCAGGGATGATGGCCGCCTCAGCTCCACTGGCGATGGCCGAGTTCTGTGCCAGATAGCCGGCGTCACGGCCCATCACCTCAATGAAGAAGATACGCTCATGACTCTGCGCTGTGTCGCGGATACGGTCAACACATTCGACGATGGTGTTCAGTGTGGTGTCGTAGCCGATGGTGGAGTCGGTGCCGTAGAGGTCGTTGTCGATCGTTCCGGGCAGACCGACACAGCAGATGTCGTACTCTTGCGCGAAGTACATGGCACCGGTAAGAGAACCATTACCACCGATAACGACAAGAGCGTCAATCTCTTCCTTCTGCATCGTCTGGTAGGCTTTCTCCTTACCTTCGGGAGTCATGAACTCCTTAGAACGGGCCGTCTTCAGAATAGTACCGCCCTGCATGATAATACCCGAAACGTTCTCTGTGGTGAAGGGTATGATCTCATCGTTGATCAGGCCGTCATAGCCTCGCATAATACCTTTTATCTGGAATCCGTTGCATATACCGGCACGTGTTACGGCACGGATGGCAGCGTTCATTCCGGGTGCATCACCTCCTGATGTGAGAATACCTATTGTCTTAATTCTAGTCATATGTGTATTTGAATATATTAATTAATGTGTGAAGTCTGATCCTTAGTGCAGAAGAGCGAAAAGGAGAACAAATTTCCTCAAGATTGGGTCGGTAATGACGTTCCTTTAGCGTTCTCTAGCTAGCTCCTGACCGATGCAAAGATAACAATTTGTTTTTGAAACTACAAAGGTATATTTAGTTTTTGTGTTAAGGTTGTATAAGTGCCTGTTAATTGTAATCGTGTTGCAATATGCTAATAGCAAAATAGGATATTAATGAGGGCAGACAGGATATATCCTTTACGTTTCGAAACGAAATCATGGGTCAGCATCGGCATAGTGCCTTTTGCTGACCCGTGATGAAAATTGGATTGTTATCGCTAACAATAGTTTCTTAATTACAGTTCTATTCCTTCCTTATGTAAGGCTCCGTCAACGAGTCGTTCATACACAAGACCGAGATCGCGGAAACGCAGGAGGGCATTCATGGCAGCATGACGTACACCGGTTGATCCTCCTTTGAGCGCGGTGACGGACTGGTCGATAAATTCGTTGATGCCGCGTTCGTTGGGCTCCTGGCCACGCATGAAGAGACGGGAGAGAATGCCGTATCCACAGATCTGGCGGAGGTCGTTATCAGTGGCAATCCACTGATAAGCGAGTTTGGCGCCGAAAGGACAATACTGGTAGAGATTGAATGCCTGCATCTCGGCCATTTCCTGTGAGCGGGTCTGTTCCATCCATATCTCTGCCACCTCCTCAGGCATATTCTCGGCCGGCATGATGAGCGTGGCGAGGATCTTGCATTCGCGGATATCTTCCTTCCAAAGCGCTACAGCCAGGTCGTAGTCCTTGCCGATCGTTTGAGCTTGCTGCTTGAGCTGTGGCAGGTTGACACCCCAGTTGAGTTTATAGTCAAGTCCCTTATCTCGCATGGACTGCGAGGCGGTACCATTCATTTCAAGGCGGAAACTGCGTTTGATCTCGCGCAGTTTCTCAGTTACTTCTTCCTGTGTCATCTGATGAGAGATTTTTGTTGTTTACACCCGTTCGAAATTTTATAATGTGGCATATTCTTTTGAATACCGCATGTTCTGCTGGGCGAAGGTCTCTGTATAGTCGAGGCGGATATCAGTGATGCGACCCTCCTTGTCCATAACGGGTTGCATACGTGGATTGATGAAACCCTTATAAGGAGCTAGATTGAGCTTCTGATAGCGCTCCAGCACTTCGGCGTGCAATTCGGGATCCACCTTGACGGCATACTGCTCGACGAGTTGGCGGCAGGCATCAAAGTCGCCTTCGCTCTTGATGCGTTGTATTTCGGCAAGCAGCGTGGCGAAGAGCCGGCGCAGTGCCTCATAGTCGTTGATTTGAACAAAGGTCTTGCCTTCGTGCTTTACCAATGCTACAACTCCGTTGCCGTGGTCGAGACACCAACGGGCGATGAGCGCGCGGTTGCGCATGTGCGCTTCCTCTATCTGATGGCCCGGCTTGATGCGCACGAGCTGTGTCATCAATCCGTTCATCATGTAGGTGTAGTACTGGCTCTTGTAGGCCTCCGTTGAAGGGACGAGTCCCAGATCGATAAGTTTCCGGTCGGCAATGTAGTATAGTCCGAAGAGGTCGGCGCGTGCTTCCTCGTTCGTGCTGGCGTAGGCTCCCAAGGCATCGGGATCGGTTCCCGGCAAGAGCTGGCCGCTGCCATGTCCGAGACATTCATGCAGATCGGTGTGCAGGTCGTCGCACAGGTCTCCGTACGTCTTGATAAGGGTGCGGGTGGGAGCGTCAATGACAAACTCCTCATCGAAGCCGTTGCCATGGGCGGCTTTGTTATAGGCATCAGTGAGGTTACCGATGGTCACGCTCTTTGAGCCGTAACGGGTGCGTATCCAGTCGGCGTTCGGCAGATTGATGCCGATGGCTGATGCCGGGTATTCGTCACCGCCGAGCATGGCCGCGCAGATGACGTGGGCTGTGACGCCCTTGACCTGTGGCTTGCGGAAACGCGGGTCGACGGGCGAGTGGTCTTCAAACCACTGTGCATTTTCAGAAATGGTCTGTGTGCGTCGTGTGGCTATCGGGTCTTTATATTCGACGAGGCCTTCCCATGTGCCTTTCAGGCCGAGGGGATCGCCATAGACCTCAATGAATCCATTGATGAAGTCGACACGTCCTTCCTGCTCTTTCAGCCATTCGATGGAATATTGGTCAAAGAGGGTGAGATCGCCGGTGGTATAGTACTGGCAGAGCAGGTCTATGACCTTTTGCTGCTGTTCGTTTTCTGCTTCGTTGCGGGCTTGCCGGAGCCAATAGATGATTTTCTCGATGGCTGCACCGTAGCGTCCTCCGGCCCGGTAGGTTTCCTCGACGAGTCGGCCGTCGTTTTTCACCAAACGGGAGTTGAGGCCGAAAGAGGGGAGGCTGTCACCATCTCCTCTTGTGATGGCCTGTTCCTTGCGGGCCTGATAATAGGCTTCTGCTTCTGCCTGTGTCGGGCCATCGTAGAAATTGCAGGCGGACGTCTTGACAAGATCATCGCCATCGGCGAGGTTAACGCGTTTGGACAGTACGGTAGGGTTGAAGATTACGGGACAGAGACTATTGAGAAGCATCTCTGTTGATGTGTATCCGCAGAGTGGTATATGAGTCTGCAGGTTGGTTACCGTCTGTCTGAACCAGTCCTCAGAGAATCCGGGTACGAATTTCTCGCATCCGTAGTGATGGTAGATGCCGCTTGAGAACCAGACACGCTTCAGATAGACGGTCATGGCTTGGAAGTTGGCATCTTGTCGGTTATTCTCATAGTGGTCGTACACAGCCTCAAGCACCTTGCGGATTGTGAGATTGTACACGCCCTGCTGGTCGGTCGTAATGTCACGACCGGTCAGTGTGGCTTTTGCCAGAAAATAGATATATTTTTTCTGTTGGAGGGAGAGAGTCTCAAAACCATTGAGCCGGTAGCGGAGCATTTGCAAGTCGGCGAAACGCTCATCGGCATATTGAAACAGAGAGTCGTCCATAGCTTATTCTTCTGTAGGTGCTTCTGTCGTCTCCACAGATGCCTGAACCTTGGGCTTGTTTTTGGATCCGGGCTTGCGTCCGCGTTTTTTCGGCTTCTCGAACATCTGTGGATGCAGGGAGATATGTGACTCGCGATATTCGCGCGGGGTGGTATGATTGAGCTTATAGAAGGATGCATAGAACGACTGGCGATTGGCGAAACCAACCATGTCACTAATTGCCTCCATATTCAGATCTTGATAGCGCTTGTCGAGCAGGATCGACATCGCCTCTTGAATACGGTAATAGTTTACGTATGAGGTATAGTTCTGGTGGAATCGTACATTGACAACGGCAGATATATAACGTGTGTTAGTGCCTAAGTCTTCAGCCAGTTTCTTTGCAGAATAGTTCTTGTCTTTGTACTTCTTCTGAATGATGATGATGTTGTTGATTTTAGCCTCTAACTCATCCATCAATTGCGGGCTTACAAGAGCTCTGTAAGCTGCTTCTTTCTCTTTGATTTCCGTGATGTTATACTTTCCCATAATCTAATATAAAAAACAGAATACAATTACCTTATGTTTGCAAAGATAGATAAAGAATTTTGTAAATGCAAGCGAATTATTGACTTTTTTAAAGACATAACCAAGTTTTCCAATTTTTTCTATGATGTTTTCTTTCTAAAAATTATGGGAATATTAATGTTTGTCACGATATTGGAGATCAAGGGCTTCAATTTTAGTTTGTGAAGTAAAAGTGACAATGTCGTTTTATAGTTTTTGACTTTTTATTCTTTTAAGTAAATTTTCTTCCTGATTTTGAACCGGCATATCTTTTCGTATTGTGTATTTGCACTTATGTTTGACGGGATATGCCTATGATGAGATGATTCTTCGTAGCGGACAGGCTGTAGCATTTTGTTTATATTGGTATCTTCCTGTTTTCTTCTGGTACTTTGAACTTTCATCTCTTGGGAGACAGATATAAAAGGACGGTATATGAAAGATTCAGGTCCGTGACTAATAAATTTACTGAGGCCGGATCGAGGACGGAAAAGACATTCTTCATATCGTTTGAAAGAAGCTACGGGGGCGCAAAACCAATAAGCTGGGCATTATGGATTTGGAATGAATTAAGGCGTTTGTCAGAGTGAAAGATGGTCTCGGCTCTTGATGATCAATGACTTATATGCAAAATGGAAGCAGGGGAGCCAATGGAACTCTATAAGCCAGATAGAGAATAAGGATGATGTCCTCATTTAGATAGTCCTTTCTTTTAATAAATATTGTAGCGTATTAAGTCGTAGTCTCGGAAAATATTCGTATGTTTGCAGCAGCTATAATGCGCGTGTTGACGATGTATAGGGAAGTCTCTTGATGACATTTAGAATGCCGACTATGAGGAGATCTTCGTAATACAATATAAATAAGGTATATACTTTCTTCCCGTAATCTCATTTATTAAAGATGAAATATATTATTCTATTTTTGTTTTCCGTTGCAGTCTTGTCTCTGACGGCTTGTCAGCAGACCAAGCATGGTGCGGTGTCACAAGCGGCAAAGGACGAACAACGCACTGCCGATGCAGTCACAAAAAACAAGGCCAGAGTGAGGGAACTGTCAGCAGAAGAATTCAAGCAACTGGTGATGAATTATGAGATTCATCCGCAAGAGTGGGTATATGAAGGAAAACATCCTGCGCTTATTGACTTCTATGCCACCTGGTGCGGCCCTTGTAAAGCCATGGCTCCTGTTGTGGAGGAAATCGCGGAGAAGTATGCAGGTAAGATTGATGTATATAAGGTGGATGTTGACAAGGAAGAAGAATTGGCAGCCCTCTTCGGCATTCAGTCTATTCCCTCGTTGCTCCTTGTTCCAATGGAGGGGAAACCGCAGATGTCGGTTGGGGCTCTTGGCAGGCAGGAACTTGACAAGGCCGTGCAGACAGTGTTGTTGAACAGCCACAGTTCTCAGTCTTTGACACCGGTGAAGGTTGAGGAATCTCGATGATCTCCAATCGGTCATTATGGGCGGGCATATTGGACGAGTCAATAAATGTTTGTACCTTAATGACGACTTGGGACATATGCTAGGATGGATATAATGGAGAGTCTTGGATAAGTATATCTTTGGATATGCTTGCGATGTAGGATCAATGGTGAATTATCATAGATATTGTTTAACTAAGAGATATGGATTGACATGGTTTCCACGAAAGAACTAATAGAACAATTGCAACGGTTGTTGCATCGGGAAGGGAGCGCAGATGAGACGCCCAAGAAAGAACGCAAGGATGTGGCACTGGTATTATCGAGTGGAGGAGCCCGTGGCATGGCGCATGTCGGAGCCATTGACGTGTTGCTTGAGCGGGGCTATCATATTCGTTCCGTGGCGGGTACGTCATACGGTTCGATAGTCGGCGCCGTCTACGCGTCAGGTCACATGGACGAGTTTAAGGAGTGGATGTTCAGCATGGACAGGCGCCGGATGCTGCAGCTTACCGACTTTTCATTCGGTCCGTCCTATTTCGTGAAGGGTGACCGTATTATCCGTGAGATGCAACGTTTTGTGCCCGATCAGAACATAGAAGACTTGCCTATACCTTTTACCGCTGTTGCTACTGATTGGAAGACGGGTCGTGAGGTGGTGTTTGATCATGGCTCATTGTGGACAGCAGTGAGAGCGTCTATCTCCATTCCCGGATATTACAAACCACTTATGCATGAGAAAATGATTCTCATAGATGGAGGTCTCACCAATCCTTTTCCGCTCAATCGTGTGAAACGGTTTAAGAATGATTTGCTTGTGGGTGTGAATGTAAGCGGGCATGATTATGCCGGTATATTTAAGCGCAAGCGTCTGGCCGATGCGATGAAGCGCGAGAATTCCATTGTTTATAATCTATTCTATAAGATGATGCCGGAGCAGAGTGGTCTAGGCCTTAACTTTTATAGCATGATCAACCAGGCCATGTCTATTTCCATCAATGCCAACGCTCACCGATCCATCGAACTTTATAAGCCCGATATCCTTGTCGATATTCCCATGCGGCGTTATGGAGGATCTGACTATGATAAGTCGGAGGCAATCAGCAAGATTGGTCGTGCGAAGATGGGAAGAGAGTTAGATAGGTTCTTAGGTGTGGGGCACGAGGTGACGAAATAGACATTCAGAGTTTTCCCTTGTGGGTTCCGCACTTCCTCTTGTCGGACCGGTGTCAATTATTGGTGGATGGTTGTCGGGAGATAAGTACCGCCGGTGTATAGGTGATGATGTCGGAGGGCATTGATAGCTTTATGCCGGTGTGTCAAATTGAAAGTGTTGAAAGATTCGCTCCGGATGGCTAATAATGTAGGAGTACAGATATGAATTCTCTTTCCTACTTTCAAAGGAAAATATATTAAATGAAAGAATGAGAAGAGCCTCTTTTATTATATTACGTATCCTATCCAACGGCTGCAATGGTTAAGAAAATAACTTGCTTCGTTTGGATAGGATACGAATAAAATGTATTGAGTCTATGTCAACAGGTTTTTCTCTATTTTCTTTTGTATCATCTTGGCGAGCTTTACTCCCCGATGTGTCTGATGCTGGATGTCTTCACGGATAGCAGTGAGCTGGTTGATCAGTTCGCTGGCTGCTGTTTGGATGGCATTCGGACGTCGGTGTTGCCGTGAGGAGAAAGGATTGACGACGATGTTTATGCCTTTCTCAATGAGGCGTATGTCAACATCTTCTCCCGTCATGACGGGCTCTCCATCGTAATGAATCACCCCTGGTTGAGAGCGGTGCACATGGATGTGCTTGGTGGAGAAAGTTTTGATATGTGTGCTCTTATCGAGAGTCTTGTTAAGCATCTCGATAGGAATTAGTGGAGCGTCGATCAGATCGAAAGGCTCGAGGATCACGACGTCCAATAGTCCGTCGCTCATCGAAGCCTGCGGGGCGATGTAAAAGTTATTGCCATATTGCGATGCATTGGCTACGCTCAGGAGAAAGGCCTTGTAGTGTTGCGTGCCTTCCTCGTCGGTGATCTCGTAGGTCTCAGGATGATATTTGCGTCCTTCCTCCAGTACTTTTTGTACGTAAGTGATCGGGCCGCGCTTACTGTCTTCCGCAAACTTCATGCTTACGAAAGCGTCGAACCCCATGCCACATGTACAGAAGAACGGATATTCGTTGATCATGCCATAGTCGAGCGGACGGATGATGGCTTGATTGATGATTTCAATACATTTCCTTACATTCATGGGTAGTAGGAGATGGCGTGCTAAGCCGTTACCTGACCCCATGGGAATAATGGCCAAGGCTGTCGGGGTATGTACAAGTGCACGCGCCACCTCATTCACAGTGCCGTCACCACCGACGGCCACGACAATATCTACCCCCTTTTCTGTAGCCTGATGGGCCAGTTCGGTGGCTTCGCCGGCATAGGTCGTCTCTTTGATGGTGTAGTCAAACTGTTCACTATCAATTGATCGGGCGATCTCCTTCGGTACTTGGGCCTTGCTCACCCCTCCTGAGATAGGATTGATGATAAAGAGAATATTGCGTTTCATATTGCAAATATAGCTGTTTTACCGGATAAAAAGGGAATTTTACAGACCTTTTTGAAGTATTTTTGAGAATATTCATTTCAACTTGCCCATTTTTTGAAGATTATTTGTAACTTTGCAGCCTAATAAAAACATAACATAGGATCACTACCTATTATTGATAATGGGACAGTTAACAGAAAGATACAAGAATTATCGTGAGCCCCAGAAATTCATGGATGCCGGTGTTTACCCCTATTTTCGTGAGATTACAGGCAAACAGGGTCCTGAAGTGGATATGGATGGCCGCAAAGTTCTTATGTTTGGTAGCAATGCCTACACAGGTCTGACAGGTGATGAGCGCGTGATCGCTGCCGCTCATCGCGCACTTGACAAATATGGTTCCGGTTGTGCCGGAAGCCGTTTCCTCAATGGAACGTTGGACCTTCACGTACAGCTGGAAAAAGAACTTGCTGAGTTTGAGCATAAAGATGATGCTCTTTGTTTTTCGACAGGCTTTAGTGTCAATTCCGGTGTCCTCGCTGTTGTAGTGGGACGAGGAGACTATATCATCTGTGATGATCGGGATCATGCTTCTATTGTAGATGGCCGTCGTCTGAGTTTTGCTACGACCCTGCATTACAAGCATAACGACATGGAGGATCTGGAGCGTGTGCTTGAGAAGCTTCCGTATGAGGCGGTGAAGCTGATCGTCGTTGACGGTGTATTCTCGATGGAAGGTGATTTGGCTAAGTTGCCGGAGATTGTAGAGTTGAAGCATAAGTATAACTGCTCTATCATGGTTGATGAGGCTCATGGTCTCGGTGTATTTGGTGAGCAGGGACGAGGTGTGTGTCATCATTTTGGCTTGGAGAATGAGGTGGATCTGATTATGGGTACATTCTCGAAGAGTCTTGCTTCTATCGGTGGTTTCATCGCCAGCGATTGGGACACGATTAATTACTTGCGTCATACCTGCCGTACGTATATCTTCTCGGCCAGCGATACGCCTGCAGCAACAGCGGCTGCTCTCGAGGCCCTGCACATTCTGCAGGAAGAGCCCGAGCGTATTAAGCACCTTTGGGATGTAACCAACTATGCCTTGAAGCGTTTCCGTGAGGAAGGATTCGAGATTGGTGATACGGAGAGCCCGATTATCCCGCTGTATGTGCGCGACCCGATGCTCACCTTCCAGGTGACCAAGGAGGCTTTCGAGGCTGGAGTGTTTATCAATCCAGTGATACCTCCTGCTTGTGCTCCGCAGGATACTCTCGTACGTTTTGCCTTGATGGCTACACATACAGAGGAACAGGTGGAGCGTGGCGTTCAGGCCCTTACCAAGATTTTCAAGAAGGACGGCATCATCAAATAATCCGTTCTTTATAATAATAAAAAGCAGCTGCCGGACATTTCTGTTTGGCAGCTGTTTTTTTATGCGTTGGGGAGATAGCGGTAGCCTCTATAGTAGAGGGGATCCAAAAGAAGGCTCACCCGGATGAATATAGGGGATTGTTTGGCTCGGGCCTGAAAAAGACATCCTATCCTTGCAAGACCGAACGACAAGTCTGGGATGACACTGAAGCCGTGCACATCCGCACAGCTTCAACGTGATCTAAAAATAAGAAATATTCTTGACACGACCAAAAACTCTTCGGCCTCTTGTGTCTTTATCATCCGTCTGTTGAAACGATCCGGAGAGCCGGGCGGCCGCTCCACCGGAGTCGTGAACTGCCATTATTTCCAATAACTTATGTAATCCGCTGTATATAAACAAATTACCACCCCGAAAAAGTCGAATATATTTCAACCTACATCGCAGTATGTCTTATACTGACATAGGTAGACACATTTATAAGTAATAACTAAATGTGTTTCT
>ENA-OOWN01000314-OOWN01000314.1-human-gut-metagenome-genome-assembly--contig:-NODE-314-length-42797-cov-5.835899_pt1 | contig 42797 bp, 28 predicted proteins | sample MGYA00241406_ERZ501319 | MGnify/ENA primary metagenome ERZ501319 (study PRJEB25962, sample SAMEA2042734) | human gut metagenome | biome: human gut; feature: human-associated habitat; material: faeces... | reverse complement strand
AAGAACTATTGACACACAGCTCGCTTTGTTTTGAATTCGTCGAACTCACGTTAATTAAAGTTGTTACAACACAATGCTAACGTGATAATAAAATCACATTGCCACAACTGACAAGATATAATTGCAAGTAAGACGTATTATTCCGGTATCTTTCCTTACGCTTAATATACGTCTTTCTAAAGAAAACTCGGATAACCGACTTACAATTTTTCTTTAATTTTTTTTGACAAAATGAATTTCAAAAAGAGAATTAACGGAATATCAAATCTAATGTTATAAAGATCATTTTGTGCCGTACGCTTTTTTCATATACCCCGTAATATAGTCCCAGTTAATTCGTATGACTTTCTGATTATGCTCGTTTTAGCCTCTGGTTACGCCCATTTTAGGGTGTGGTTTGGTACTTTTTAAGCCCTATAATAGGCTTTATCGCATGCCAAAATGGTGCTTGTTGCATGATGAATAAGTTGCTCTTATACATAAGCCTTTGATATTCAGTGTATTTCATAAGCCTATTATATTCAACATACTTGCCGTATGAAGGAGAGTCAGCCCCAAAATACGCGCTTATTTTTTGGGGTAGAACGGAAAACTCAGATGAAAAAATCACAGAATACTGAAAATCTGTCAGTGCTCCATATTGTGTTTATTTCAAAAGAAGAAAACCATGTTAATTAGGGAACAAAAACCACAATTTCATATTAAAACCAAGGGCCATCTATTCTTGCTGCACATTATTATTCATGATGATACGATTCTCCTTTTATGATTGTACATGCACGGTATAGTTGTTCAACGAAAATCAATCTGACCATTTGGTGGGAGAATGTCATTTTGGATAACGATATTTTCTCATTGGCCCTTTTATATATGCTGTCGGAAAAGCCATAAGGTCCACCAATCACAAAGACAATATTTTGCGCTGTAAGTTGTTTATTTTCCAGCCATTTTGCAAATTCCATGCTGCGATATTCCTTTCCACGCTCATCCAAAAGTATCACCGTGTCTTGAGCAGTAAGCTCTTTTAGTATCAGCTCACCCTCAGCCTGTTTTTGTTGTTCCTGGCTGAGTTTCTTCGTGTTCTTAAGTCCTGGTATTACGTGTATTGAGAAATTATTATAATGTTTTATGCGGTTGGTGTAGTCATCAATTGCATCTATATATAAATCGCCGGTTGTTTTGCCGATCATTATCAGTTTAATCTTCATAGTCTGCTGCTCTTTTAGGGTTCATGGGGAACCATCCCTTTTTTACTCTTTTACGCTGTTCGAACAGTTCACCAATGCTCCATAATGACGAAGCGCCAAATATTCCAAGAATAGATGAGATTATTATATTCTCTATGAAGAGCGCTGATATGATGCTGACAATACCGATAAGAAGAAATATCCACCATGGTTTTGTACCATGATAATATTCTGTCTTTATCACTATGGGATGGAACAATCCGATAATCAAGAATGTACAAACGGCTATTATTATGCCGGCAAAATATAGATTCATTGTCTGTCTTTTTGTGTGTAATACTTTTTATGTTACAAAATTAGGGTAAAAATCGAATCGGATACATCTTTATTATTATAATAAATGTGAATATGCTTTTTATAAATTAATTGGATTACCGGATACGCTTTTGATTTCGTTTAAATTTATACTGTTTATATCGTATTCTTAATAAGCCAATATTATATTCCAATAGAACAGGTCTTGTATCATTAAAATGACAGCGTCATAGTCCGGAATGTATTGTGACGCATTGTCAGATGAACCATATTATAACAGTAGCACCACACCTAGGACGGGAGTCATTACAAATGGCAGACAATTTGTCGTTCCATTCATGCAGGTCACATTAAATCATCGAACTTTTAATTATATTTATTAGAATTTCCATCTTATCTGGACTTCGATGTCAGTCATAGACGATCCGTCTATTTCCTGGTATGACGATGATATTTTGTTTCTGTCAAAATATTTTGTCGAACCGAGCTTGCATGCAATCATTATTTTGTTTTGTATATCCGCCCTGACGTTTATAGAGTATCGTATGCCTTTCCCATAGTGAACGGGAAAAGAGAAACTGTATAATAATCCTTTTTCGTAACAGTATATTCGGCTGTCATAATCGTCTGTGTCAAAATATCCTATGGCAATGTCGGCATCTATTATTTTGTATTTACAGCCGAAGGTCTGTGATACCATCCAACCGAAACTGTTATTCTCAGTTTTACAATCAGACATATCTAATTGCATTTTCATACTCCAAATATTATCGTCATATCCTAAGGCAATCCGGCCCCGTTGTTCTATCTTGGGGATAAGTGATGTTTTGTCGCTGTTGTCTTTTTGTCTTAATCTAATCCTGTAACGAGAGCTTATATAAAAGTTGTTTTTCTTTAGTGTTCCGGAAATGAAGTTATCGATGGAGTGGGATGAAGAGCTTATCTGATATTTTGCCCACGGAAAGTACGCATAATCAAAATAGTACATTACGGATAAATCTGAAGATGGATTCCAATTCACGCCCAAATATATTCCGCTTTCGTTCTGTATGCGTCCGCCATCATTAAAGCATTGTCCGAACAGAGTCTCGAATTTATATGAATAAAATCTCTGCAATAGCGTCAGTGAAAGTTCGCTTATAGGTTGGTAAGTTATACGATTTATTGTCGCCAACGATTTCGCTCCGTCAATCGCTGATTCTCCCTCGACAGACAGTTTATGTCCGGTGTATCCATAATCTATACTTGTATTTGTGAAGTTTTTTCCGGAAGGATAATATTTTCTGTAAATCTGCGAGGTGTTAGGTTGGAGTTTCTTGTCCAGACCTGCATAAATGGAAGTCATTCCTACATGGAATCCATTTTTGAAGAATCGGATGTTTCCTCCGAACAACGACTCACTTGTATTATTTTTATATGCCATTTCTGTCGGTGTTCTGTGATATCCTGATTCACGTATTGTAGTTATCGTGTTGGGTTCTTTTCCAGGTGTGGCGTCAATCTTTCTGTAAGATGCGAATGCCGTAATGTCGAGACCTTTTATTATATTATATGTTACGGCTGCACCTTGAAGATAATTTGCCATCGAACGTGACGAGTGGGCTCTAATAGAGTTATTGGAGCTATATGATGAGATGGAGGCGATTTTTCCGAGAGAAAAATCATTATTCATAATCAGGCCCATTCCGAATTTAAGGCGGTATCTGCCTACGGCGAGTGTTTTAATCCGTCCCAGCTTACGAATCAACATGTAGAATGAATAATAGTCATATCCTAAACTGTTTTTCCCGGCAAAGAACGGTTCTCCGGAATCTTGTGAACCGGTAAGGCCTATTTGTACATACTGACCATATTTAAACGTGTATCTGAACCAATGTTTATATTTATAGCCCATGTATCCGTTCTTGTCGCCTTTACGCTCGTATAGAGGTATCTTTGCCGTTGCAATGATGTCGTTCTTTCCGTATTTAAGAATGTTCTTTATCGTAGGAAACCGTTTTTTCTCTTCATTATCTATATATACAAAGTAGGACAACAGCTGTCGTCTGACTGCATCCAGCGATTCGATCATTGCCAATTCACCCATTGTACGTATCGGACCATATTTATAGATATATTCAGATATTTCTTCTATTTGTTGCGGTGTTAGAAATATTATTTGTTCAAGATCCTCTCTGGTGGCAGTATTAAGATTAATCTTGTTTTCTGAAAGAGACATGAGTATGTCGTATGTGTTTTCGATGTTCTCATCATCAATATCTTCAAGTTCAATAAGTTGATCATAGTATTGCATCCAAGGATAGTCCTTGTCTGTTTGTGCCGCAGACGGGAAAACATACAGATAGGGTAGAAGTACGATTAAACCTATTTTCAGCTTTGTGGTTATTGTCATGGTAGAGGTTATTTATTGTTCGGTTAATAGAAATATGGCTTTGCCGGGATGTCCTTATAAGTATTCTCCCGGCAAAGCCACTATGCGGAAATTTTACTTATTCCCAGAAAGCTGCTTGTCCATATTCTCGGCTGCGCGTCGTCCGTCACCCATGGCAAGTATAACGGTTGCACCTCCTCTGACTATGTCTCCTCCGGCATATATCTCCGGGCGAGAGCTCTGCATTTCTGTATTTACTACGATTGTGCTCTTGCGGCCCAATGTAAGACCTTCAACTGATTTTGGTACGAGTGGGTTAGGGGAGACTCCGACAGCTACAATCACCTGGTCTGCATCAATGGTTTTAATGGCACCCGGTATAGGCTCAGGTCTGCGGCGTCCGCTTTCGTCAGGTTCGCCCAACTTCATCTCTTGAAGTCTTACTTGTTTGACGGCACCGTTCTCGTCAGCTATATATTCCAGCGGGTTATGAAGTGTAAGGAAGTTTATACCTTCTTCCTTTGCGTGTTTCACCTCTTCAGCTCGTGCTGGCATTTCTTTCTCCGAGCGTCTATATACCAATGTCACGTTTCCACCAAGACGTCTGGCAGTACGACAAGAATCCATGGCTGTGTTGCCTCCACCGACTACAATCACGTTATGACCTATATTTATTGGTGTATCTGTTGTCGGATTGGCCGCATCCATAAGATTTACTCGCGTGAGATATTCATTTGATGACATTATGTTTATCAGGTTTTCGCCTGGTATGCCCATGAAGTTTGGCAGACCTGCTCCGGAGGCAATGAATATACCCTTGAAACCGTCATCCTCCAACTGTTCCACACTGATTGTCTTACCTATGATGCAGTCTGTGATGAATTTCACGCCCATTTTCTTGAGATTCTCAATCTCTACATCGACAATCTTGTTTGGTAAACGGAACTCAGGAATACCATATTTCAAAACTCCACCAATCTCGTGTAAAGCTTCGAAAACGGTAACATCGTATCCTTTTTTGGCCATCTCGCCGGCAAAGCTCAATCCTGCGGGACCTGAACCTACTGCAGCTACCTTTATTCCTTTACTCTGTCCTATTTCCGGTATAACAATATTACCGCTCTCTCTTTCAAAGTCCGCGGCGAAACGTTCCAGATATCCAATAGCGACAGCCGGTTCTCCCATCTTCAGATGAATACATTTGCTTTCGCATTGTTTTTCCTGAGGGCAAACACGACCGCATACTGCAGGCAGTGACGATGTGTTTTTCAAGACCTTGGCGGCAGCAATGAATTGTCCGCGTTCAATATTTTTGATAAAGGATGGTATGTTGATATTCACAGGGCATCCCTCAATACAAGAAGGCTTAACGCAGTCAAGACAACGGTGAGCCTCCTTTATTGCCATTTCTTTTGTTAGTCCTCTGTTTACTTCTTCAGTGCGTGTGTGCGACCGGTATTCAGCATCAAGCTCCGGCATTATGATTCTTTGTATCTCTGTTCTTTCCTTTGCTTTAAGCGAGGAGCGTAAGTCTTTTCTCCACTGAGAGTTACGATTGGTGAGCTGTTCCAGAGTCTCGGATGTCGGTTCTACATCCATGGTGATATTTACAGACTCTTTGTGCTTGTCCGGTTTCACTGTCTGAAGATGTTGTTCGTAATGTTCCATCTCTTCTTTCTCAGCCCTCTTGAATGTTCCCATGCGTTTGAGCATTTCGTCCCAGTCAACGAGCGCTCCGTCAAACTCAGGCCCATCAATACATACAAACTTTGTTTTGCCTCCAATAGTAAGTCTGCATGCTCCACACATACCGGTTCCATCGACCATGATAGTGTTGAGTGATACATCAGTAGGAATATTATATTTTTGTGTCAGCAGGCAACAGAATTTCATCATAATAGGCGGACCTATTGCAAATACTTTATCTACATGCTCCTGATTGATGAGTTTCTCGATTCCTATTGTTACGACACCTTTTTCTCCGTAAGAGCCGTCATCCGTCATTATTATCAGTTCATCGCTGCATGCTCTGACTTCATTTTCAAGGATGACAAGTTCTTTTGTTCTTCCTGCAATAACAGACAGAACCCGGTTACCGGCTGCTTTTAGGGCTTTGATAATAGGGAGCATCGGAGCAACGCCGACACCTCCGCCTGCACATACCACCGTTCCAAAGTTTTCTATGTGCGTAGGGTTACCGAGCGGACCGACAACATCAGCAATTATATCGCCTTCATTAAGTGAGCATAATTTGAAAGACGATAGTCCTACACGTTGTACAACAATGGTTATTGTTCCCTTTTTCGTGTTTGCATCTGCTATAGTAAGAGGTATTCGTTCGCCGTTTTTATCAACTCTTAATATTATGAAATTACCGGCTTTTCTGCTTTTTGCAATCAGAGGAGCCTCTATTTCAAACAAAAATACATTTTCTGAAAACTGTTCTTTACGGATAATTTTGTTCATAAGGTTTTTAATGTGTTAGCGTTTTGTCATTGTTAGGGCATATCTGATTTCTGCGCAGATTGCCTGTCCAGAAATATCACGTATATTGCAAATCGCTAATAAGCAGACTTGCAATATACGGTATATAATATAAGAACAGTCTTTATCCGAAGTTCTTGTCATCAATCATATCGAAACCGCAGTATGGTACCAAAGCTTTTGGTACTTTAATGCCGTCAGGCGTCTGATTGTTTTCAAGTATTGCGGCAACAATACGCGGTAAAGCAAGAGCAGAGCCGTTCAGAGTGTGGCAGAGCTCAATCTTCTTTGTATCGGCTTTGCGGTATCTGCAGTGTAAACGGTTAGCTTGATAGCTTTCGAAGTTTGATACAGATGATACTTCAAGCCATTTCTTCTGTGCTGCACTCCAAACCTCGAAGTCGTAGCATATAGCCGATGTGAAACTCATGTCACCTCCGCAAAGACGAAGAATGTGATAGGGGAGTTCCAGTTTCTGGCAAAGTCCTTCAACATGCGCAAGCATCTCGTCAAGTGACTGATATGAGTGCTCTGGTGTATCTATGCGCACTAATTCAACCTTATCAAATTGATGCAGACGGTTTAAGCCTCTAACATCCTTACCGTACGATCCTGCTTCACGACGGAAACATGCTGAATATGCACATCTCTTAATTGGCAGGTCTTTCTCATCAAGAATCTCGTCACGGAATATGTTCGTTACAGGTACTTCAGCCGTAGGAATGAGATACAGGTTGTCCAGATTGCAGTGATACATCTGACCTTCTTTGTCTGGCAGCTGACCTGTGCCGTATCCTGAAGTCTCGTTTACGACGTATGGTGGTTGCACTTCGAGATATCCGCTTTTGCGTGCCTCCTCAAGGAAGAATGCCTCTAGAGCTCTCTGAAAGCGAGCCATCTTTCCAATATATACAGGGAATCCTGCTCCTGTTATCTTCACTCCGAGGTCAAAATCTATCAGATTGAATTTTTTGCAAAGATCCCAATGACATAATGCATCTTCTGGCAGGTCGGGCATATGTCCACCTTCCTTTACTACCACATTATCACTTGCATCTCGGCCTTCGGGCACATCGTCATTTGGTATGTTTGGTATTGAACAAAGTTGTGAAATGAGGTCTTTCTCGCATTGATTCTTCTCTGCCTCCAGCTGTTTACTGATTTCTTTCAAGGCAGAAACCTCTTTCTTGATGCTCTCAGCCTCATCCTTTTTGCCTTCTTTCATGAGTTGTCCGATATGGGCAGACATTTTTTTAGTCTCAGAAAGATTGTTGTCTAACTTCTGCTGGGCTTCACGCCGCTCCTTGTCTGTTTTGATGACATTGGCGATAGCCTCTTCTGCATTCTCAAAGTGTTTTTTCTTTAATCCTTTAATAACACGTTCTGTTTCCTCGTTTATGAGCTTAAGTGTAAGCATGTGCTGTAAATTTTAAAAGTCAGATACTTATTAACAAGATACAAAAATACAAAAAAATATTTTCATGTCGTATATAATTATATCATATTAACAGAATACTTATACGCAGTTTAAACGTAGCCATATTATTTGTAACAATTTCAAAACAGAAAAGTCTATCAATAAAGAAAATGTGCAACAGACAAATGACTGTTGCACAAGTCAAAATATCAGTAAACAAGTAATTTATCACCAACTTTTATCTGATAATTTGCATCAAGATTATTTTTCTTATATAGATATTTTAATCTTATTCCATAATATTGAGAAATAGAGTACATACTTTCTCCTGCTTTTACAATATGGAATCGGTTTTTGAAAGCCTTGTCTGCTTTCTTTTGCTTCTCTTTTAAGAATATTACTTCACCGGGAATCAGTTTATCATTTCGGTCGCGCTCGTTGTATTTTGCAATCTTTTTATATGAAATATTTATCTCTTCTCCTATTGATTTAAATGTATCACCAGCACGAGCTATGATATAATAGTTCTTATTATATTTATATATTGGATGTAATCTGCCTAATGAAGCATTACCCGTCGAACTGTGTTTTGATATGAATTTATCATAATGATTTGCATTGTCGTATTTATGTAATTCATACAATTCTATGATTTCTATTAGCTTGTCCGCATATCTGGGATTCGTTGCATATCCACAAGCTTTTAGCCCTTTTGCCCAACCTTTATAGTCTTTAATTGAAAGTTTGAACAATCTGGAATATCGATTCTGCCTTGCAAGAAATTTACTGTGATCCTCAAAGCTCTGAGCAACATTCTCATAGGCTCTGAAGCATTCGTTACTCTCATCATCATCATGATATGTTTTGCGTCCTGTCCATCCATGACACTTTATACCAAAATGATTATTGCCTTTGCGTGCCAATTCACTGCGTCCTGCCGAACTTTCCAACAATCCCTGGGCCAACGTTATACTGGCCGGGATCTTATATCTTATCATTTCTTCTATTGCTAAATCTTTATATAAATCTATATAAGATTGATAGGCTGCATTCCAACGTACTTGTGAAAATACAGAAATAACATGAATAGCAAATATTATTGTGACTAAAAATAATTTTCTCATTTATATATTATTCTTCGAATTTATTTTTTTGGAGAATATAAAGTTATGTTTTACAAAGATAAAGAAAAAATAAAGATAATATGTAAGTTGAGATGACTTTTAGAGAATAAATGAATAATACAATGTTTTATTTATCATAATATGGATTATATTAATTTATTAATTACATAATAAACAATACTAATAAAAGAAACTAAAAGGTCGATATGTAGAAAATAATTAATATATTTGCACTGTTTATCGTAAGTTATTTATAATATATGTTGTAAATATGGAACATAAAATAAATAATAATAACACTAGAATTATAATTTCCATCGGATCAAATACAGAACAAAATAAAAATATCAGGCAAGCTAAAGGATTATTAAGCAAATATTTCCACGATATTAAATATTCATCTTCTATATGGACTAATCCAGTAGAAATTGAGTCTGAACAATTCCTAAACTGTATAGGAATTACAGAAACTACGTTAGATCTAAATGAGATAACAGGTATCTTAAAAAATATTGAACATTTATGTGAAAGTTCTCACAAAGAACATAAAATGGGAATAGTCAAACTGGATCTCGATTTATTATCTTATGGAGATGTCAAATATCATACAGATGATTGGAATAGACCGTATATACATAATTTATTAAAAGAATTCAATATTAATTTTTAACTAATTAATAATAAAGCAAATGAAATATCAAGCACTTTTATTTATCATAATGTTTTTCCCTATAGTGGAATCAATTAATGCACAGAATTTTAAAGAAAACTTCAAGGATAGTACATTAAGGATAGATTATATTTTCTCAGGAAATACAAGCTCACAATCAATCGCCGTTGATAAGTTAAATGTTATGCCAAGGTGGTATGGTAAAACATCCAGATTATCAGAAGTACCGGTTGAGGGTAATGGACAAATTACTGTAACCGACTACAAAACCGGAGAAGCATTATATAAGAATTCATTTTCAACGTTGTTTCAGGAATGGTTGACGTATGATGAAGCAAAAAATAATATCCGTTCATTTGAGAATGTATTTCTCGTACCTTTTCCAAAGAAAAAGGTTAATGTGACAATAGACCTCAGAAATAATCGTAGAGAGATAATAAAATCGATGACTTATACTGTCGATCCTAAGGATATATTGATAAAACAAATTGGTTTTAAAGATATAACTCCATATGAGGTATTACAGCAGGCAAAAGACACAACGCGCTGTATACATATTGCATACATTGCCGAAGGATATACAAAAGACGAGATGCAAACATTCTTAAATGACGCCAAGATAGCCAATGATGCCATCTTCGAGCATGAACCATTTAAGACATTGAAGTCAAAATTCAATGTAATAGCAGTGATGTCGCCATCTAAAGAAAGTGGCTGTAGCATTCCTTCTAAAGGTATCTGGAAGAAAACCGCATTGAATAGCCATTTTGATACTTTTTATAGTGATAGATACTTGACAACGCTTAATCTTAAAGATATGCATGACATATTAGCAGGAACTCCCTATGAACACATCATTGTTCTTGTTAATACAGACAGATACGGTGGTGGCGGTATATTAAATTCATACAATCTGTCAATGACACACCATAACAAATTCAGACCAGTTGTTGTACATGAATTTGGCCACAGCTTTGCTGGCTTGGCAGATGAATATGCATACGAAACAGAAGATCTGGCAATGTATCCACACGATATAGAACCATGGGAACGTAATATCACGACAATGGTTGATTTTCATGGCAAATGGGAAAATATGATAGAAGAAAAAACAGAAATCCCTACCCCAGCGACTCCTGAAAACATAAATAAAGTTGGAGTATATGAAGGTGCTGGATATAGTATACACGGGGTTTACCGTGGTCAGCAGGATTGCAGAATGCGTACAAATGAAAATCCTGAATTTTGTAAAATATGCCAAAAGGCTATTACAGATGTCATCAACTTCTATACAGAATAATAAATGCGAATCAGACATATAGTATTACTTGTATGTATATTCTTAAATATCAACATTTATGCTCAAAATATAAAAAATACTGATACAGAAGAACTTGAGAGAGCTATTGAATATTTCCAGGGAGAAAAATTTCATGAGGCATTATTGCTTTTACAGGAATTGAATAATCATTATGCCCTGAACCCAAGGTTCAAGGCATATATGGGTGTCTGTTTTTATTATGATCAAGATTACAAAAATGCATGTAAATATTTAGAAGAGGTCATCGATAAGATAAATATATTAGCTCCACACGAACAGTCAGTGTATTACTATTGTTTAGCTGAAAGCTATTTCATGCAGGATAAATACAGTGAAGCTATTCCTTACTTTGAAAGAGCGACTATTCTTTGTTTCGACAATGAAAAAGCAGAAATCTTGTATAAATTGGCTATGTGCTATACGAGTAACAGTAATTATGACATAGCATACGAATATTTTCAAAGCTCACTTTGCTATTATGAACATTACGGAAATTCTCAGGAAGTGAAACAACGTATTACTCAAATCAATAATTTGATGCAAGAATGTAAGACAAAACTCTAATTGGCATAATCTTTGCATCATTTCATCTATAACATAAGATAATATTGTAACAACAGGCAAGATATGGTGAATCAATTTTCAAACGAAATTTCTAAGACTCTTGAAATTAGCAAGGAAGAAGCGATTCGTTTATCATGTGATCAAATCTATCCGGAACATTTACTGCTTGGAATACTGAAACAAAGCAACAGTGTTCTGACAGAATTGTTTGCACATGTAAACATTAGCCTTAGCTCAATAACAGATGAACTAGAGAAACAGATTATATTAAAAAGAACGATAAACATAAATGATCAGTCTGAAGAGCCCAGCTTAAATGAAATGTCTAATAATATCTTGAAACTTGCTGTTTTAGAGGCACGTTTACAGCATGATACGCTTGTAAATGTCAATCATATTGTTTTGGCAATACTACATGACCGCTCAAACAATGGAGCAAAAACAGTTCTTGAATATAACAAGATATATTATAAAGATGTAATAAAATATATGCAACAGAAGAATCATATAACAAATGGCATAGAACTTTCTAATGACGATGATGAAAATCTTGATAAGATAGGTCCTTCTCAGAAAGAAAGAAGAACATTTAACACTATAACAAAAAATAATACAAAAACTCCTATATTAGATAATTTCTCCGTTGACCTCACACAAGCAGCAAGAGATGGAAAACTTGACATTGTAGTGGGACGTGAGAGAGAAATACAGAGGGTTATCGAAATCCTCTGCCGAAGAAAGAAGAATAACCCTATATTAATAGGAGAACCGGGAGTCGGCAAAAGTGCCATTGCCGAAGGACTCGCACAAATGATTGCGAAACGACATACACCACCTATTTTATATAATAAACGTGTTGTAAGTCTGAATATGACAGCAGTCGTTGCGGGTACTAAGTACAGAGGACAATTTGAGGAACGCATACAGGCATTGTTGAAAGAGATAGAGGAAAATCACGACATAATAGTATTCATTGACGAAATACATACACTTATCGGAGCCGGAAGTACACCTGGCAGTATGGATGCTGCCAATATCATGAAACCGGCTCTTGCAAGAGGTGTTATACAATGTATCGGTGCGACAACACTCGATGAGTATCGTAACAACATAGAGAAAGATGGAGCACTCGAAAGACGTTTCCAGAAAGTCCTTATCGAGCCTACCACTTACGACCAGACTATAAACATATTGCAGAACATAAAGGATCGCTATGAACAGCATCATAATGTAAATTACACTGATGCGGCGATAACTGCCTGTGTAAAACTGACAGAACGGTATGTGACAGATCGTGCATTCCCGGATAAAGCTATAGACGCGCTTGACGAGGCCGGGTCAAAAGTACAGATCAAGAATTCTAAAATACCTCAGAACATTATCGATGAAGAAAAGAAAATAAAGGATGTTGAGGAAAAAAAGAAGCAAGCTGTCTCTGATCAGGATTTTGAGCAGGCTGCGACTTTGAGGGATGAACAGACACAACTTGAAAAGGAACTGCAGACAATGAATGAGGAATGGATCAAGACATGCAGTCAGCAGCGGGAAACCGTAACCGAGACAGATGTGGCTGAAGTTATCTCTGATATGACCGGCATTCCCGTGCAACGCATAGAGCGGTCTGAGGAAAACAAGCTCCGTAATATGGCCGATGAATTGAAAAAACAAATCATCGGTCAGGATGATGCTATCGATAAGATAGTGAAATGTATAAAGCGTAACCGCATCGGCATGAGAGATCCTAATAAACCTATAGGCGTGTTTATGTTCTTGGGACCTACAGGTGTCGGCAAAACTTATCTTGCAAAAAAACTTGCGGATATGATGTTTGGAACGCACGACTCACTTATACGAATAGATATGAGTGAGTATTCCGAAAGCTTTAACACATCACGCCTTGTAGGAGCACCTCCGGGATATGTAGGATATGAAAGCGGTGGACAATTAACCGAAAAGGTAAGGCGTCACCCCTACTCCATTGTTCTACTTGACGAAATAGAAAAAGCTCACAGCAATGTTTTCAACATGCTTCTGCAAGTTCTTGATGATGGTAGATTGACAGATGGTAACGGAAGGACTGTAGATTTCAGAAATACAATCATTATAATGACCTCCAATTCCGGAACGCGCCAGCTAAGGGATTTTGGCAAATCAATAGGATTCAATCAGTCGAATGGATTCAATGATGCAGTAGCGCAGAAAGAGTACTACAAAAGCATCATAAAGAAAAATATGAGCAAGCAATTCACGCCAGAATTTCTAAATAGAATTGATGAGATTGTGACATTTGACTATCTGGATCATAATGCTATAAGAACAATTATAGATATAGAACTGAATCAATTGTTCAAACGCATTAATGAACTTGGATATAAAATTGATGTCACAGATAGTGCCAAAGACTTTATAGCATCCAAAGGTTATGACAGTCAGCTTGGCGTACGCCCTCTGAAAAGAGCGATACAAAATTATGTCGAAGATCCGCTCTGTGAAAAGATACTCTCTGAAGAGGTGAAAACAAATGAAACAATAATTATTGATAAAAAAGAACAAGCCGACGAGTTAACTTTGCTCAGTAAACCGGAAGCTTAGTCATCTGTGCATTGTCGGGATATTTATTGGTCATAAGCAAAACGCTATAAATAGCGTTTCACATATTTGGAGCATAGACATAATTTATATAAACCGTAAAATATAATCGACACATATCCGAGTCTTTTATTGGATATGTGTCGATTTTTTATTTATATAAGTAGATTACTAACTATGATATTAACTAATTTCTGGTGCCAATAGAACAAGTTTCGATAGCCCCCCAAAACCTTCCACTTCCTTAACATCAGCGATACGCCGGTCTTTCAACTCATCTTTGTATGCCTCTATACTTATTATATATTGCAATGTTATCACCGAATTTGTCGTTAACTTTTATTAGCACGGAATAGCCAAAAGAGTCTTTTTGAAATGTTAAATGCGGAAGCCGAAAAAAACATCGCGCGTTGTCATTCTAGATGAAGATCACTACGCCACTAACGGCATTTCATACCACATTATGTCCTATTATATCGGTACGTGTTTATCTTCATGCTACATAATGGACTGTTTTGCATAATGATAAAGCCTTTATCAGTGTGTCAGAAGCACCATATCATGGGGCAAAAACGGCTTTATTGCATGGCAGAATATACTGTTTCGCATTGCCAGAATGTGTATGCAAAAACGTATGTATACGTTAAGTGTTTGATAAACAACTAATTATATAATGCTGCCATTTTTGCATTTTCAGGAGAAAAATATTATTTGATGAATTCTCCGTGTTAAATCGGCGTTAAAAAATATTTATAATATCAGTAAAAGAAGTAAAAACAAATAAAAAAGAGTCATATGATATAAAAGTATAAACCGAATGATTTATTTGCGGCTTTTTCTGTATTATAAATTACCCAAATACATTCCAAACTTTTAATTACATATATTTACATTTTATGGAATTTGCGCTTATTAAGTATACATTTCCATAATATTGTAACAACAAAAAAATAATCTCCAGAGATAAATTAATTTATCATCTCTGGAGATTATCAATCAAAACAATTGCAGTATGTGATTACTGATGCTGTTCTCTCAGCAAATCGTTCACTGTCTTGACCGGATTGAATGTCTCTATCGGCACTTCTACAAATACTGTATTCCAATCGCTCATTGCTCCGTTCCACAGACCTGGAAGTTCAAGAGCCTTGAGATCTCTTCCGTTTTTACTCTTGGAGCTGATGAATCCGGTTGATCTGTCGACATAATCAGGAAGATGGAACGTGTTGCCTTTATAGTCTTTTGTTGCACAAACAAGATCTACAGGATTGAAGTGAGTACCTTCTTTGAACATCTGTACATACTTTTCATTGCTTTTATCAATCTGGCTTGATTCAAGAATCTGAAGACTTATCGTACCGTCCTGATTGTAACACAAGAATGGACCACCGCCTGGCTCACCGACGTTCTTCACCATACCGCAGACTCTCATAGGTCTGTTCAGCTTGTTATGCAGATATATAACCAACTCCGCATCTTCCAATTCTTTAATATCATTGCGTCTGCAACATAGATCGCGCTGCAGGAAACGTATTATCTCCTCAAGCTGAGCATGAGTATAATTGCCTGTGTCGAGCAGTTTCAGATAGTTGAATGCCCTGGTTTGAAGATCTACAAGAATACCCGCAAGAAGCTTCTTATATTTTACAGTCTCACCCTTCAGTCTATCAGGAACGATATTATCTATATTCTTTATAAATATCACATCGGCATCTATATCGTTGAGATTCTCTATCAATGCGCCATGTCCTCCTGGTCTGAATAACAATGAACCGTCCTCGTTTCTGAAAGGTGTATTGTCTGGATTTGCAGCAATCGTATCTGTATTTGCCTTCTGTTCAGAAAAACTGATATTATATTTCACTCCGAATTTTTCGGCATACATATCAATCTTTTCGGCAACTTTCTTTTTGAAAAGTTCAAGATGCTCGTGTGAAACAGTAAAATGAACATTTGCCTGTCCTTCTGATTGAGCATACATGGCAGCTTCTACCAAATGCTCTTCCATCGGAGTACGTGAGCCTTCTTCATAACTATGGAACAGCAACAAGCCTTTTGGCAGATGTCCATAGTTCAGCCCTTTCTCTTCAAGCAGATTTTCTACAATCTTCTTGTATTCTCCGTTGTCCATAAGACAAGTAACGCATTTCCCATCATTTGTCTTACATGCGTTGCATAATTCTTTTTTGAAAGCAAATTTCTTTATGTTTTCAAAAAACTCTTTCTCGAATTCTGTCGTAGGCTTATCATAGTCTGCGTCCAAAAACGAATACAAATTCTTGAACATTCGACTTGCCGCACCACTTGCCGGGACAAATTTCACTATCTTATGGCAACCGGTAAGATAAGTATCCCACATAGAAAGATATTTATTCATCTCGTTTTCCGTCGGCGACATTATGCCTTTACCAATAGAAGCAGCCGCTTCGATCTTAAGAAACGGGAAGCCCTGCTTTATTTCGTCAAGTTGATGTTCGACTTGTTCTTCTGTGATTCCTCTTAAGGATATCTGCTTTAGGTCTTCTTGGGATAACATATTATTGAGTTTATGTAAATTGTTGTATATTCGTTACAAATTTAGTTACTTTTTTCATAAATGCGAAACATTAAAGGTATTTTTTGTAACTTTGTGAGCAACTTAATATAGGTAAACATTATTATGGCAGAAATATTAAGATTCACAAAAGAGGAAAAGAGAGAACTGGTACGGATTATCAGATACTTACGTGATAATATGGAAAACTCTCTCATGGCTGATGACGAGAAGAATCTGAGAACAATCATTGAGAACTCAATAAAGGAAAATAAAATCGAACGTGATGTTTTCGGACTTAACCCGATAGTGCTTAGTTTTCAGACAGCCGAGATTGAATTGCAGGAAATCGGCATGAAGCGAGACTGTGTATTGGCAATATTATTATACAATATAGTCACCAATGACAACAGTACTGCGAAGAAGATAGAAGAAATCTTTGGCAAAGGTGTGGCACAGATAATACACGGACTCGTGAGGATACAAGATCTGTATAGCAAGAAACCTGTTATAGAAAGCGAGAACTTCAAAAGTCTTCTTCTTTCATTTGCAGAAGATATGCGTGTGATTCTCATTATGATTGCCGAAAGAGTATGCTTGATGCGTCAGATAAGAGATACGGAGAATGAAGATGCAAAACGGAAAGTGTCTGAAGAGGCAAGCTATCTATATGCCCCACTCGCTCACAAACTTGGATTATATAAGCTGAAAAGCGAGCTTGAAGATTTAAGCCTGAAATATCTTGAGCACGACGTGTATTATGCTATAAAGGAAAAACTTAACGCCACTAAGAAATCGCGTGATGCTTATATAGAAAGATTTATCAAACCAATAGAAGAACAACTACAAAAAATTGGCATAAAATGCCATATAAAAGGTCGTACTAAAAGTATCCACTCTATATGGCAGAAGATGAAGAAACAAAAATGCGCATTTGAGGGAATATATGATTTGTTTGCAATCCGCATAATAATTGATTCGCCTATAGAAAAGGAAAAAATGCTATGCTGGCAGACATATTCATTAATCACTGATATGTACATGCCAAACCCCAAAAGACTTCGCGACTGGCTTTCTGTTCCTAAATCCAACGGATATGAAAGTCTGCATATAACTGTGCTTGGACCTGAGAACAAATGGGTGGAAGTACAGATTCGTACTGAACGTATGGACGAAATAGCTGAGCGTGGACTTGCCGCACATTGGAGATACAAAGGCATAAAAGGGGAAACCGGACTGGATGAATGGCTGAACAACATACGCAGTGCACTCGAGACAAACGATGACCTGCAATTGATGGACCAGTTCAAAATGGATTTGTATGAAGATGAAGTGTTTGTTTTCACCCCTAAAGGTGATTTGTTCAAATTTCCCAAAGGAGCAACTGTACTCGATTTCGCTTATCATATTCATTCTGGGGTCGGCAATAAATGTGTCGGCGCAAGAATTAATGGCAAGAATGTGTCGATAAGAGAAATACTGCATTCAGGAGACCAGGTTGAAATCATCACACAAAATAACCAGAAGCCAAAACGCGACTGGCTTAATATTGTCAAAACAAGTAGAGCTAAAGCCAAGATAAAACTTGCATTGAGAGAGACGCAAGTGAAGGAAGGCTTGTATGCAAAAGAAATGATTGCCAGAAAGCTCAAGAACAGAAAAATAGAAATGGATGAGAGTACCATGGCCCATATGATTAAAAAATTAGGGTTCAAGGAAACATCCGATTTCTACAAGCAGCTTACTGACGAGAAAATAGATGTAAACGATGTAATAGAAACATACATTGAAGTCAGAAATCATGACTTGAATCTGAACAATACAAATACTGTACGGTCAGCCGAGGAATTTAGCTATGAAAATCATGACGACGAAACGGCCCCTGGCCATGAAGATGTACTTGTCATTGACAAAAATCTTAAAGGTATCGATTATACACTTGCAAAATGCTGTCATCCAATATACGGAGACCCGATATTCGGCTTTGTAACAATAAATGGTGGAATAAAGATACATTGCACCAATTGTCCTAATGCGCCAGAACTAAGAAAACGCTTTGGATACAGAATCGTGAAGGCCCGTTGGAGCGGTAAAGGTTCATCACAATATAACATCACATTAAGAATCATCGGTAATGATGATATTGGAATTGTGAACAATATAACGAGCATAATATCCAAGGAAGAAAAGATTGTGATGCGTTCGATAAATATTGATAGTAACGACGGCCTGTTCAGAGGTAATATAGTAATCCAGATAGATGATACATCAAAGCTGGAGGCATTATTAAGAAAATTAAGAACAATAAAAGGTGTGAAAAGTGCGGTGCGTTTATAAACGTGAACTCATTAATGCGTCAAATTGTTTTATGCCATCATAAGTACAAACACCACGTATAAACAACATGATTATATTGTTAAGAATACGAGTCAAATCGTATTCTTTATACATTTGTGTTTGTTTGATATAGTCAATAGACGCTTTCAATATACGTGACAGCACATCATAATCCACATCATCACGAAAGACACCTTCACGTATTCCACGCTGATAAAATATCATTTTATCCTGTTTACGTTCAATATCTCTGCGTTCAAAATATGATACAACTTGACTGTATTTCTGTATATCTGAGAAATATAAAGGATTCACATCTGACAGCCATTGTATCTGTTTATTATAAAATTCTATTATGATATCAATAACATTGTTAGACGGGTCCTTTTCAAAGGATGCCATATATGCGTCATATTGTCCCTCTTGAAACTTAACACACTCAAGCAACAGTTCCTCTTTATTTGAGTATATCTCGTACAGCGTACGTTTAGAGATACCCAATAGCGCAGCAATATCGTCCATCTTGACGGCTCTGATTCCCTTGCTCTTGAACTCTTCCATAGAGATTTTCAGAATCTTCTCGCGCAATTGCTGTCTATAGCTTGTCACGGAACTGTTTTTTTGCATAAAATTTTGTTTTGTGACAAAGTTATAAAAAAAATGTGAAACGGAAATCGCTTTAATAGTTTTTTATTACCTTTGCGTTATTAAACACAATGCCAAAATCTTAAAATAAATAATATAGTTATGGTAAAAATAACAAAAGAAAGTGCATTGGACTATCATATGAATGGACGTCCAGGCAAAATTGAAGTTAAACCGACAAAACCATATCATACACAAACAGACCTCAGTCTTGCTTATTCACCAGGCGTAGCCTATCCGTGTATTGAAATACAACAAAACCCTAATGATGTTTACAAGTACACAGATAAAGGCAATCTTGTTGCTGTAATATCAAATGGTACAGCCGTTCTTGGACTTGGAGACATAGGTGCAATGAGTGGTAAACCTGTAATGGAAGGAAAAGGTCTTTTATTTAAGATATATGGTGGCATTGATGTCTTTGATATCGAGATAGACGAAAAAGATCCGGAGAAATTCTGCGAAGCAGTAGAGAAAATAGCTCCTACTTTTGGTGGAATAAACCTTGAAGACATAAAAGCACCGGAATGTTTCTATATCGAAGAGAGATTAAAGAAAAATCTTGATATTCCTGTTATGCACGACGACCAGCATGGAACGGCAATTATATCTGCTGCTGGACTGAAGAATGCTTTGGAAGTCGCAGGCAAAAACATATCTGAAGTTAAGATTGTCGTAAACGGAGCTGGAGCTGCCGCAATAAGCTGCACAAAATTGTATGTTGCGCTTGGAGCAAAGTTGGAAAATATCATCATGCTTGACTCCAAGGGTGTCATAACAAAAGACAGAGAGAATCTTACTCCACAAAAGAAAATGTTTGCAACAAGCAAGACAAACATTCATACTCTTGAGGAAGCAATTAAAGGTGCAGATGTCTTCGTAGGACTATCTAAAGGAAATATTCTTACTCAGGAAATGGTCCGTTCCATGAATAATAATCCTATAGTATTTGCACTTGCGAACCCTGTACCGGAGATCAGTTACGAGGACGCAATGGCAAGCCGTCCAGATGTTCTTATATCAACAGGAAGAAGCGATTATCCTAATCAGATAAACAATGTCATCGGATTCCCATATATCTTCCGTGGAGCGCTTGATGTACACGCGAAAGCAATTAATGAGGAGATGAAACTGGCCGCAGTAAACGCCATCGCAGATTTGGCGAAGAAACCGGTTCCTGACGTTGTGAATGAGGTATATCATGTCAATGACCTTACATTCGGACCGAAATACTTTATTCCAAAACCAGTTGATCCTCGTCTCATTACCGAAGTTAGTGCAGCCGTAGCAAAAAGCGCAATAGAAAGTGGTGTCGCACGCCATATAATAACAGACTGGGATGCTTATAAAAAGGGACTGATGCAGCTGCTCGGACAGGAAACGAAACTTACACGTAACCTGCATGACACTGCCCGTATGCATCCACAACGTGTTGTCTTTGCTGAAGGAGCGCATCCTACAATGATGAAAGCTGCGGTACAAGCAAAAGCTGAAGGTATTTGCATTCCAATCCTTTTAGGAAATCCGGACAGACTGAACCGTCTTGCACAACGTCTGAAACTTGACTTAACGGGAATTCAGCTCATCGACATGCGTGCTGACCAAGAACAAGGTCGCCGTGCAACCTTTGCAAAACACCTTGCAGAGAAACGCGCACGTCAGGGATATACATTCCAGGAAGCTTATGACAAAATGTACGAACGCAACTATTTTGGTATGATGATGGTGGAAACTGGTGAGGCTGACGCATTTATCACTGGCTTGTACACAAAATATTCCAACACGATAAAAGTTGCAAAAGAGGTGATCGGAATACGTCCGGAATACAATACATTCGGAACGATGCACATTCTGAATACAAAGAAAGGAACGTATTATATTGCGGATACACTGATTAACCGTCATCCCGATGAGAATGTACTCATAGATATCGCGAGACTGTCAGCACATACAGTAAGGTTCTTTAATGAAGAGCCACACATTGCCATGATCAGCTATTCTAACTTTGGAACAGACGATATAGGCAGCCCTCTGAAAGTTCATAATGCAGTTGCAGAACTCCAAAAGAGATATCCTGATATGATTATTGACGGAGAAATGCAGGTAAACTTCGCACTGAACAAGGAGCTGAGAGACGACAAATATGAGTTTACACGTGTATAAGGAAAAGATTAGAACACTCTTGTTTTCCCGAATATGAGTAGTGCCAATGGAAGTTACAAGTTGCTCCAGGCACTTGATCCTGATGCAGAGATAATCGGTCCGATACAGATGGGATTGAATAAACCTATACATTTCACCGATTTTGAGAGTTCTGTACGTGACATTGTTAATGTAACGGCAATCGCTGTTATTGATGCATATGTAGATAAAATTAAATCAAACAAGTAATTTCATATTATGGTTGAAGTATGTGTACTTCAACCATAATTTTTATATAAAAGAACTGTTATGCTGCTATTGCCTTGTGCCAAATTGAATTTAGGTTTGAATATTGTTGAAAAACGACCTGACGGATATCATAATCTGGAAACAGTATTCGTCCCTATTCCATTATATGATGCACTGGAAATAAATCAAATGGATGAGAGTTTCCCGTCAGAAAATGCGTGTGATATAAAAATTACCGGTAATAAAATTGACTGTGCGGACAAAGACAATATTGTAGTCAAAGCATACAATCTGATTGCATCCACATACGATATCCCCCGCGTACATATACACTTATATAAAAACATTCCATCTCAGGCTGGTTTGGGAGGCGGTTCAAGTGATGCCGCATACATGTTGAAGGCACTCAACGAATGTTTCAATCTGAATATCAGCAAAGAGAAATTGCAAGAATATGCCGCCAGTCTCGGAGCAGATTGTGCTTTTTTCATAGATTCAGAGCCGGCATTTGCAACAGGCATAGGTTCTTGTCTCTCACCTATTGATATGGGAACGACACTAACAGACTGCCATGTCATTATAATAAAGCCCTCTATTGCGATATCAACAAAAAGCGCGTATGCCCATATCCATCCTCATCATCCAGATAAATGCTGTAGGGATATTATAAATCAACCCATGGAGACATGGAAGCATGAACTGACCAATGATTTTGAGGAACAGGCGTTCAAAGATTATCCTGAGTTGCAGAATATAAAAAACAACTTATATGAACATGGGGCCATTTATGCACAGATGAGTGGCAGTGGAAGTGCCATGTTCGGTATTTTCAAGGATAAGCCAGAAAATATAGACAGTTATTTCAAACCATATAATATAATTACACTTAAATTATAACATTAATGGACAATCCTGAAGAGCTATTCCCTATTGTTGACGAATTGGGAAATATAATTGGAAGCGTGAGACGACAAGAAGCTCATAATGGTTCGAAAATATTACATCCAGTAGTACATTTGCATGTTTTTGATGCCAATGGTAATCTTTATCTACAGAAAAGACCTGTATGGAAAGATATACAACCAGATAAATGGGACACAGCATGTGGAGGACATGTTGATTTAGGTGAAGATGTTAAAACTGCGCTGCGACGTGAAGCCAGAGAAGAGCTTGGCCTTACAGAGTTTGACATAAACGCTTTAGGAAGCTATGTTTTTGAAAGTACACGTGAACGAGAACTCGTATATGTACATACCACTATTGTAAACAATGATAACATCGTCTGTCCCGATAAAGATGAACTTGCAGGAGGAAAATTTTGGAGTAAGGAAGAAATTATAAATAATATGAATAAAAATGTCTTCACTCCTAATTTTGAAAAAGAATATCAAAAATTTTTCATGGACAAATAAACTCATCTCTCCTTATAAAAATTAAGATATGTATAATGGTTATAAGTTGAGTTCAATATAAAATTAAGAAAGCTTAAGTTGTCCGTCATTGATTAATCTACATCAATGGCGGTTTTCTTTTTAAAGAAAGAATATGCAGCACAGCAGACAAAGAATAGATAATGAAATTATCGAAAGAACACGGTCTGACTTGTTTCTATCTGTGCGATGTCCTTCTTCATTGACCGTTTATTACTCATAACTACAAATTTAATACTTTATAGTTATACTCTTCATTTTCAATAGATTATACTCTATTGAACTTATGTCAGATTAATTACTTCAGAATAAAAAGCCAAATCATTAACTAATAAAGTATTTGATACTGTGCAGTATCGACTTGAGCCCTGTCGTTATGTTCATAGGGGCTATACTATAATTTCTATTCTACATATTAATAATTATGCAGAATAATTTTTAATACTTTTTCTGTATCGTCCGTTATCTTGTATCTATTATCCGGGCGTTCGCCCAAAAGCCATATAATCTCTCCACTTGCATCAGTAACGACCAACTGTTTCTCTTTTTCAAAACTTGTTTTCTTAATATCAGTCATATAATCACTTACAAGTTTTGAGCCCTTCATACCCAACGGATAGAATCTGTCACCCTTTAACGTGACTCTTACTGTCAAAGGAAAAGCCACCTTGTCAGCGTCAAGACACGCACAAGCATGAGATCTGTCTATTTGGAAATTCTCGTCCCTAATCTCATATTTGAATGACAGTTTTATATCTTCATTATATACATAGACGCCGGTTTCAGATACTTTCATTACCTTGTTTCTGCTGTTACGATTACACTTTCTTATTACAAGAAAACCCCTGTCAAGCAACAAATCATGTGTATTCGAGCTCCATCTTCTTCCGCTTGTACCGTCCAGCTTATTATAGATCTGTTTTATTGCCGTCGGATTGAAACCATAATTCTTAAGAATATAGAATAACGTATATTCTGGAGACGGCTGCATTTTCAGTTTTGCTATATCAATTCTATCAGAGTTGAAAACATCATTCATAGATACACTTAGGGATGAATCAAAAACTTTCATCGACTCAGATACATTCAATGATGTATTGAAAATGTTTTTTCTTACGCCCGGATTGATTGTTTCCAATAACGGTATGACGTGTATTCTGATTTTGTTGCGTGTAACATCGTCAATAAGATTAGTGCTGTCTGTCACATAATCCTGATTCAGCGCTTTCAAGAACATCTCAATATCCTTTCTACCAACACACAATAATGGTCTTATTATATGTCCGTTAACCGGTTGTATGCCTTTTAAACCATTTATTCCCGTGCCGCGGATAAGGTTCATCAATACAGTCTCAACACTGTCATCTTGATGATGTGCGACACATATTGCCTCGGCGTCAATATCCGCCCTTAAATGTTCAAAATACCCATACCTCAACTCTCTTGCCGCCATCTCGATGCTCACCTTTTTAATTTCTGCATACGAACGGGTATCGAAATGGCAGCGGTGAAGTTTCACATCTAATCTGTTGCATAAATCAACACAGAATCTCTCATCCCTATCAGACTCTTTTCCACGTAAATGGAAATTACATGTAACAGCGTCTATATTAATCCCCATCTTTTTCATTACAAGCAAAAGTGCTACGCTGTCGGCTCCACCTGAGAGTGCAACAATGTACTTGCGCCCCGTTTTGAACAAAGCGTATCTTTGTGAAAAGTCGGTGACTATTTGTATGAAATGCTGTTCTATATTATTATTCGACATATAATACGAGTCCCTTCAAATATTCTCCTTCCGGATGATATATGTTTATCGGGTGGTCAGCAGGTTGATGCAACTGATGTAAAATCTTGACTTTACGATTTGCATGCACAGCCGCAGTAAACACAGCATTCCGGAAATTCTCTTTTGTTATTATCTGCGAACAACTGAAAGTAAACAATATGCCGCCTGACTTTATATGCTGTAGTCCTTTCTGGTTAAGGCGGGTATAACCTTTTAATGCGTTGTGTACAGCACTCCTGTGTTTTGCAAATGCTGGTGGGTCTAATATAACAAGGTCATATTTTTCATGACATTCTTGGTCAAGATACTTGAAGGCATCCACGCAGAATGCCGTATGACGTTTGTCATCGGAGAAATTCAGTGCAATATTCTGATTTGTCAACTCAATAGCCTTGGAACTGCTGTCAACGGAATGTACCAATCTGGCTCCGCCGCGCATGGCATAAACAGAAAAGCCTCCCGTATAACAAAACATGTTTAATACGCTTCTATCTTTTGAATATCTCTCAAGCAGTTTTCGGTTTTCGCGCTGATCTACAAAGAATCCGGTTTTCTGTCCCTTCAGCCAATCAACATGGAACTTGAGACCATTTTCCAGTGTGATATCACTGTTCATCTTGCCATATATAAAACCGTTGCTGCTGTCAAGATCAGCCTTATATGGCAATGTTGTTTCACTCTTATAATATATATTTTTAATCCGGTCTCCCGTGACAGCAATCAAGGCCTTGCATATTTCGTGTCTGAATATATGTATCCCTACATTATGTGCCTGCATAACGGCAGTATCGCCATAACAGTCTATAATAAGTCCCGGAATATTATCACCCTCTCCATGAAACAATCTGAAAGTAGTGTTATAGTCATCACTGATTATTCCGAGTACTTTTCTCATATTGTATGCAGCCGACAGACGTTCCTGCCAATAGCTGTCGTTGATTTCAATGTCCGAGAACGAAAGGACTCTTACTGCTATTGAGCCTATCTGATAAAATCCGATTGCAATAAACACATTGTTGTCTGTAAAAACTCTTACAATGTCTCCGTCTTCTATGCCTTCATCCATAGAACTAATTGCACCGGAAAATATCCATGGGTGAAATCTTTTGAGGCTGTCTTCCTTGCCACGCTTTAAATATACAGATTTATACATTTGCAATAGATTTATTTATATTGTCCTTTATAATCAAAGAATAATCTCCGGTATCTTTCAGTAAAAGAATTTCTTTATACAATTTTATGCATGCCCACGCGTCTGTCGCGGCATAGCTCATTTGCTTATCGCTCAGAACATCCGCATCCCAATTTGTCAGGCGCTGTCTTTTACTTATCTTCTGTTTAAACAGATTTGCATATAGTTTCTGCAAACTTTTATCTTCAATACCTATGTCTCCTATTATGTCCTGTATGTCAATAAACAGCCCAGGTTTGAATGTCTGACGCTTCTGTAACGCAGAAAGATCATCGTGCCAAGACAATCCGACCATAGGGACATTGGTGTTACTCAGCAACGATATTACAGACGGCACCATACCTATGTAATTTAGACGGAATAAGAAACAAATATCGTCAGTAGCTACCTGTAATAAAGAGACCTTGTGATGCTGGCCTTTCTTGAAGGCAGGCCTTGTTTCTGTATCTACGCCTAAAATATCTTTAGATAATAAAAAGGGCACAGCTTTATCCGCCTCGCACTTACTATTCACGGTAATTATCTTCCCGGGAAAGCTCACTACTGGCAGATTCTTTACATCCTCTTTGTCCAATTTGTTATATATCGTCTTCATCGTTTGCATTTAAAACAATTTGCAAAATTAGAAAAAAGTTGCGAATTTATGGCCGTTTACAACTTTTTTACGCTATTTTTGCACATAAATAATAGAACGAAGAAATGGTCAAGAAGAAATCCGAGCGTAAGCCGAAAAACATAATGGAAGCCGTAGGCTTTCAAAATATATTTAACAGTGAGAAAACAGACTTTTTATTGGGACTCATTATACTAATCATTGCAACATACATTATTATTGCAATGGTTTCTTTTTTAAATACAGGTCAGGCAGACCAAAGTGTACTTGAAGATTTAAGACCCGGGGAGTGGTTGAATACAAATCATGTATTCAAAAACTATTGCGGCAGTATTGGCAGTATCATTGCATACACATTGATAACAGTGAATTTTGGTATTCCTGCATTCATCATACCTGTTTTTTTGATATTAGTCGGGTTGAAAATGATGAAAATATGCAAAGTAAATTTGCTGAAATGGTTTATGTGCCTTGCAATAGTAATGATATGGGCATCTGTATCATTTGCCAAGTTTCTGTCTCCATTAATGGAGAACAGTATCTTTAATCCCGGTGGTAACCACGGTTTATTTTGTGTGCAACATTTAGAAAATATTATAGGAGCTCCAGGTCTAACGGCAGTTCTTATATTTACAGCAATAGCATTCCTGACATATTTGAGTGCTGAAACTATAAATGTTATAAGAAGAATACTTAATCCGATTGGCTATCTCACAAGAAAAGTAAAATTTACTGTCATCAGCAACTCGAATCACGATTCTGCCGACACACAGGCAAAAGATAGCGTAGACAATGATGAGAAGGAAGATTTAAGAAATACTACTGTAATGGAGACGACAGAAGAAAAGTCGGAATCCATCCATACACCTACAGTGATAGATCTCACTGAGGATATGTCATACAGCAGCGATAAAAATAATACAGCTAAGAATAAAGAAAAAGAACAGCCAAAAGAGCCAACCAATGAACTCATTGTTGAGATATCAAAATCGCCAGAACAGTCTGACAGAAAGAAAGCGGTAGCGAATGATGATATTTTCAATACACCTATAAATCCGAAAGAACCATTCACAAAATATAAATATCCAACAATAGACTTGCTGAAAAAATATGACAATGATGGCAAGCCGTTCGTTGATATGGATGAAATCAGAGCAAACAATGAACAGATTGTAAAAGTTCTGAAAAGCTTTGGAGTAGATATCAGCGAAATTAAAGCAACAGTAGGTCCGACCATTACTCTTTATGAAATAACCCCAGCCCCTGGTGTTCGTATTTCGAAGATAAGAAATTTGGAAGATGATATTGCACTTAGTCTTTCTGCTCTTGGAATAAGAATTATTGCTCCTATCCCTGGAAAAGGTACAATCGGTATTGAGGTTCCGAACCGGAAAGCGAATATAGTGTCTATGGAGAGCATAATAAGTTCAAAAAAGTTTATGGAGGCAAATATGGAACTGCCTATAGCCTTAGGTAAAACCATATCCAACGATGTACTTATTATCGATTTGGCAAAAATACCACATTTACTTGTAGCAGGTGCTACGGGTCAGGGCAAATCTGTCGGTCTGAATGCGATAATAACATCTTTGCTTTATAAAAAGCATCCCAATGAGCTTAAATTTGTACTTATAGATCCGAAAAAGGTTGAATTCAGCATATACTCTCCTATTGCCGATCATTTTATGGCAACGCTTCCAGAAAATGAAGAAGAACCTATAATAACAGATGTCTCGAAAGTTGTACGTACGCTAAATAGTTTGTGTACACTGATGGAACATCGCTATGATATGTTGAAACAAGCAAAGGTGAGAAACATAAAAGAATATAATCACAAATTTGTAAACCACGAGCTTGACCTGACAAAAGGGCATGAATTTATGCCATACATTGTTGTGATCATCGATGAATTCGGTGATTTGATAATGACTGCCGGAAAAGAAATTGAAATGCCGATAGCACGTATTGCACAACTTGCGCGTGCAGTTGGTATTCATATGGTTATTGCTACACAACGTCCTACAACAAATATTATAACTGGTACCATTAAGGCCAACTTCCCTGGACGAATTGCCTTCAAGGTAACTTCTATGATTGATTCACGTACAATTCTTGATCAACCTGGAGCTAATCAACTTGTCGGACGTGGTGATATGCTAATTCTTGACGGAAGAACACCTAATCCTATTCGTGTACAATGTGCATTTGTTGATACTCCGGAGGTTAAAAATATAAATGAATATATAGAATCACAACCCGGTCCTGTAGAACCGATGGAACTGCCAGAACCCGAAACAAAATCAGATGGCACATCGGATGGTTCTGTAAATAACGAGCTTTCCAATCTGGATCCTTATTTTGAAGAGGCTGCAAACCATATTGTCACTACTCAACAAGGAAGTACAAGTATGATACAACGTAGATTCTCTATTGGTTATAACCGTGCCGGTAGACTTATGGACCAATTAGAAAAAGCGGGCATCGTTGGAGCTGCCCACGGTAGTAAACCGAGAGAAGTTCTTGTCTCAGATATAAACCAACTGAATATTATATTAAAACAAATCAAAAATTAAATATTATATATTATGAAGAAAGTTAATATTATAATCATATTATTGATAATATTTGTTGTAGGTTCATATGCACAGAATGCGACACAAGCCCGCACTGTTCTTAATAAGACCGCAAGTATTCTCAACAGAAAAGGTGGTTTAAGTTTTAATTTCTCTATGACCGGTTCCAAAACAGGATCTGTTTCTGGAACAATTGCAATAAAGGGTAAAAAATATAATGTCCGTACATCTCAAGCGACAGTATGGTTCAATGGAAAGACGCAATGGACATATATGAAAAAAACTAATGAAGTAAATATAACGACCCCTACTCTTGCGCAACAGCAAATGATGAATCCGTATGCATTTATAAATATGTATCGTAGCGGATACAGTCTCTCAATGAAAACACAGGGGAAGAATTATATTGTACACATGAAAGCTTCCAATAAAAGCATACAAGAAATATATGTCACTATAAATAAATCGACACATATTCCATCAGCTGTAAAATTCCGTCAAGGATCAGAATGGACTTCTATAACCATCAGCAAAGTATCTATGAACAATCAATCAGATAATATATTTACATTCCGCTCTAAAGATTTTCCTGGCGCTGAAATCGTGGATTTAAGATGATATTATAACAAGATGAACGTATGGAATTTGTTTAACGAATTACGCCGGCATCGTAAATATGCCGGCGTTCGTAATGTGAATGTTACAAGAAATCGGACTGCGAAATACATTATATATGTACTATTCGCATTTGTTATCATATATCTAATGATAATTGCTGCAGGATTGGCTTTTATTGTTAATGACAGTGATAATAATGAGATATCATCAGTAGAATTTATTTCGGCATTATTACCGTTTATTCTTATAATAGATTTCTTCTGTCGCTTTATAATGCAACAAACTCCATCACAGATTATAAAACCTTATACATTACTACCTATAAAACGTTCCGATTGCATTAATAATTTCATTTTAACATCATTATTTTCTCCTGGAAATTTCGTTTGGTTCGCATTGTTGTTGCCGTATTCACTGATGTCTGTAATCTTCAGTTATGGATTTTCAATTACTTTTCTTCTATTGCTTTATTCCTGGATTCTCATAATGGCAAACAGTCAATGGTACCTGATTATACGGACATTAATAAACGATACTGTTGCATATTGGTTGATTCCTATCGCTGTTTATGCATTAATTTTCTTGCCTTCCTTTATCGGAAAGGACAGTGATATGGAACAAATGCTGTATTTTTACTCAGAAGCGGGCTCTATGTTGCAGAACAATAATATATTGCCTGTTTTGTTCTCACTCACAATACTTGCTATTCTTGTATATATAAATCAAAAAATACAACTTGCACACGTCAAGAAAGAAATATCATCACATACCAATTCTGTTACACACAAAATAAATACATTCTCATTTTTAGATAAATATGGTGAGTATGGATTATATCTTCAGCTGGAGTTAAAAACAATATTGCGAAATAAGAATCCCCGTAAAGGTTTTATTTATGCTACAATTACAATTATATTTTTCAGTTTTATAATCGGATATACAACTGTGTATGACTCCAAATATATGACCAATTTTTGGTGTTTTTATAATTTGGTTATTTATGGATCATCTATGCTTATAAAGATAATGGGTAATGAAGGCAACTACTTTGACTTTCTTATGACCAGGCGTGAAAACATATTATCACTGCTGCATGCAAAGTATATATTATATTCATTAATGCTTTTGTTCCCATTTATATTGATGCTTCCTTTAGTAATAATAGGAAAATGGCCACTGCTCATGCTTGTGTCATATACGGTATTCACTGCCGGTTTTCAATACTTCATACTCTTTCAGATGGCCGTATACAATCAACAGACAATACCGTTAAATACAAAAATTATCGGTAAAAGCAATATGAATAATAGTTATTTTCAGATAATTGCAAGTCTTGTCTGTTTATTGTTCCCTGTTTTACTCGTCTCTATATTGCAACTGATATTCAAAGATACGACATTATATATAATAATTTTAATCATTGGTCTGGCATTCATACTGACCCATTCATTATGGCTTCGGAATATATATAAACGATTTATGACACGTCGTTATACCAATATGGAAGCCTTTCGTTCAACGCGCTAATGTATAATAAATCAACAGATAATCACCCACTGACTGTATATAAAGCCAGTGCCGGTAGTGGAAAGACCTATACGTTATCTATAGAATATATAAAACTATTGATAACACAACCTCAATGTTATAGGAAAATTCTGGCAGTGACGTTCACAAATAAAGCTACTGAAGAAATGAAAATCCGCATTCTCAGCCAGCTTTATGGCATTTGGAAATTGTTGCCGGATTCGAGAAGTTATATTGACAGAGTTACAAAAGATTTATCTGTTTCTGAAGCTTTTGCCTCAAAACAGGCAGGAATAGCTCTGCATAATATAATTCACGACTATAATTATTTTAGAATTGAAACTATCGATTCTTTTTTTCAAAGTGTCTTAAACAATCTCGCGAGAGAGCTGGATCTTACAGCCAATCTCAGAGTGGAGCTGAACGACTATCAGATAGAACAACACGCAGTAGATAAACTTATTGAGGGTCTCAGCAGAAAAGATGATTTATTGAAGTGGATTCTTTCATATATTAAGGAGAATATTGAAGATAATAAAAATTGGAATGTTATCGGACTTATAAAAAAGTTCGGAGAAAATATATTCCGAGACTTCTACAAAATCAACTGTAACAGGCTGAATGAGGTTCTTCAAGATAAAGTACAACTACAAAAGTTCACTGATTCTCTAAAAGAGATAATACGTCGGATGAAAAATACGATGACAAAACAATGTGAACAATTCAACTCTATATTGTCAGAATCAGGATTTGATATAAACGATTTCGCATACGGCAAGTCCGGAACATGCAGTTACTTTCTAAAGTTGTCGGATGGACAATATGATGGTAGTATTGTGAACAAACGTGTCCAGTCTGTCATTGAATGTTCGGATAAATGGTTAAGAAAAAATGAGAAGGACAAACATAAGCAAAGTGAACTTAAACGTGTGATAAATGATAGTCTTTGGCCATTGCTTGTCGAAACAGAACAATTACGTTCTGAGATGTGGAAATATTATAAGTCTGCCGACCTGACTCTGCAGCATATTAGCCAGTTGCGACTTCTCAACAGCATTGAGAACAAAGTAATGGAACTGAATGCCGATGCAAATCGTTTTCTTTTAAGCGACACTCAGTTTTTGCTGCATTCACTGATAAATGATTCAGATTCTCCATTTATATTTGAAAAGATAGGTACTCAACTTGAATATGTTATGATTGATGAGTTCCAGGATACAAGTACAATACAATGGAGTAATTTCAAGATACTGTTAGAAGAATGCATGAGTCGTAGTGCTGAAGGCAACCTTATTGTCGGAGATGTAAAACAAAGTATATATAGATGGCGGTCCGGTGACTGGAGACTTCTGAATAATATAGAATCGCAATTCACAGACGCGTCTCAACGTTTGTCTGTAAGGACACTTGACACCAATTATCGCTCAAGCCGTAAGGTTATCGAATTTAACAATGTGTTCTTTAATACCGCAGCAAAGATAGAATATGACAAACAATATAACGAATCTTCAGACAGTCAACTTGCCGATCAGCTCGCATGGGCTTATAGTGATGTGGTTCAGAATATACCGGAAGGAAAGCCAGATGAAGGTTTCGTTGATGTTGAATTGCTTCCACAGGAAAACTATCAGGAAAACACCCTGAGACGTATAAAGGAAATCATTGATGATCTTATAAGCAGAGGTGTCCAGCAAAATAATATAGCAATCATTGTGCGCTCGAACATAAACGCACAGCTCATAGCAGAACAATTCTCGCAGTGTGCTGAGTATATCAATATTGTATCTGAAGATGCCTTCAAAATAGAAAGTTCTATAGCTGTAAACATTATTATTAATGCAATGCGGTTGTTACTGAATCCCAAAGACAACATTGCAAAAGCATATCTTGTGAAAGCATATTATAACAAGATTCTGCATAAAAATTCATTTAACAATGATGTATATACCGAAACCGGTCTGTCTGCGGACAACGTTCTCCCTACTGATTTCATGAATCAGCGTGCGCACTTGCTTACAAAATCACTTTATGATATTGTTGAACATATTTCCATATCATTTCATTTGAACGAATTACAAGAAGAAAGCGCGTACATATGTACCTTTTACGATCAGCTTAACAAATTCATAAAAGATAATACTGCTGATCTTGATGCATTCATAGAGGAATGGGACAACAACATACATAACAAAACTATACAAGCAAACGAATTTGACGGTGTACGACTAATAACAATTCACAAGAGTAAAGGACTTGAATTTGATAATGTCATCATTCCATTCTGTGATTGGAAAATAAATGACTCGGGCACAATCTGGTGTTATCCACAGGAAGTACCGTTCAACACATTACCCGTAATACCGATTGATTACAAGCCAAAGCAGATGAAAGGTACAATATATGAAAAAGATTATCTGAACGAATATCTGCAAAATACAGTAGATAATCTCAATCTTCTATATGTTGCTTTCACACGGGCATCCAATAACCTGTTTGTGTTAGGAAAGCGCAACAGTTCACAATCACGCTCATTACTGATAGAAAAAAGTCTGCCTGTTGTATCCGAACAACTCTGCGATTCCACCTATGAATGTGAGGAGGACGCATCTTGTCCAATAACATTCAGCTATGGCAATATTTATATACCACAGAGAAAAAAGGAGTTGAAAGAGTCACAAAACGTATTTATGCAACCTATTATGCCTACACAAACAGATATACACACATATATCTGTAAGGCAGATTTCAGGCAAAGCAATAAAAGTCGCGATTTCATCGAGGGTGACAGTGAAGACAAACGGAAACAATATATCCGTCTCGGATCTGTACTGCACAAGCTGTTTTCGTCAATACATACGGTAAACGATGTGAACGGTGCATTGCAACAGTTAGAATACGACGGCGTCATTTATGATTGTGGAATGACATCTGAAGAAATCCGCAAACTGTTGTTAAAAAGACTATCCACCCCTGTTGTCTCAGACTGGTTCTCGGACAAATGGCAACTCTTCAACGAATGTACCATTCTCTCTTACGATGAAGAAAAGCATATATCCGTAACCCATCGCCCGGACCGAGTGATGACAGATGGGCAGCAGATTATAATAGTAGATTTCAAATTCGGTAATCCTAAACCCGAATACAATAATCAGGTGAAAGAATACATGTCGCTTATCTCACAAATGAGATATAAAGAAGTTAAAGGATATTTGTGGTTCGTTTATTCAAATGAAATTGTTGAAGTAAAATGAAAAGTTTCCTGGAATATGTGTCTGAAGACATAATTAATAAATTTGGCTACGACCTGTCCCGTACAGCAGTGGTTTTTCCAAATAAAAGAGCCGCTCTCTTTATGAACGAATATCTTGTGCGGATTGCAGACAAGCCTATATGGAGCCCTATTTATATAACCATCAGCGATCTGTTTTGCAAACATTCAGACCTCGCTGTGGCTGATCAGATAAAACTGATTTGCGAACTGCATAAATCGTTTATCAAGTTTTCGGGAACAAACGAAAGTCTCGACCACTTCTACGGATGGGGCCAACTACTGCTTTCCGACTTCGATGACATCGATAAAAATATGGCGGACGCCCATAAAGTATTCGCAAATCTAAAGAATTTACATGAGCTTGACGACATATCATATCTTACTGAAGAACAGAAAAATATACTCAAACGTTTTTTCATAAACTTTAATGATAACAGTGAAACTGAGCTCAAGAAACGGTTCTACAATCTGTGGCAACATTTTGGAAGTATCTATGACGATTTCAACGCCCGTCTCCATGAGATGGGCATCGCATACGAAGGTGCCCTATACCGCAGCGTGGTGACAGACGAAAATATATCGTATGATTATGACAGATATATTTTTGTAGGATTCAACATGCTGCACAAGGTTGAGAGTATGATGTTTGACAGATTGAAAAAACAAGGCAAGGCTTTTTTCTATTGGGATTTTGACAAATATTATATGCCCGATAAGGGAACCATACACAATGAGGCAGGACACTACATATCGCAATATCTTAAATATTTCCCTAATGAATTGGACATATACGATTCGGATATATATGACAATTTAAGCAAAAAGAAAAACATAAAATACATCAATGCTTCTACCGAAACCATGCAAGCACGATATGTGAGCGACTGGTTAAGAAGCAACGGACGCATTGCCGATGGTGCGAAAACCGCAATAATAATGTGTGATGAAGATATGCTACAAAGCATCCTTTACAGTCTGCCCCCCGAAACAGGGAAAGCAAATATCACTACAGGTTACCCTCTGGCTCTGTCACCGATATCATCGTTCGTGATGCATTTAATGGAATTACAACTCAACGGCCATAAGCGCAATACAGACCGATTCTATCTGAAACAAGTCATTAAGGTATTGAGACATCCGTATATGTGCTTTGTATCAGACAAGGCAGAGGAATTGGCCGAGCATCTGAGCACCCATAAGATATATTATCCATCACGCAAGATGCTTTCTGCGGACGATAATCTGAGCATAATGTTCTGCGACATACGCAATAATGAAAGATACAATCTATATTCCCAGTATCCGAATCTTAATATGTTGAAATGGATAATGGAAATGATAAGTATCATCGGAATGAATTGTAAGGAATCTGCGGATGCGCTCATACAGGAATCGGTGTTCAGAATGTATACGGTGTTCAGCTGCCTTGCATCACTTACCGAGTCTGGCGACTTGCTCGTGGAAACAATAACATTGAGACGTCTGATAAAACAACTTATTGACACTACATCAATACCGTTCCACGGAGAACCGGCCATCGGTGTGCAGATAATGGGAATACTCGAGACACGAAATCTTGATTTCGACCATGTGTTACTGCTGTCATGCAATGACGGAAAAATGCCTAAGGGCGTGAACGACGCATCATTCATACCCTATTCCATCAGAAAAGCATATGGACTGACTACAATTGACAATAAGATTTCCATCTATTCTTATTATTTCCATAGCATCATACAGCGTGCTACCGATATAACAATGATATACAACAGTTCGACGGAAAACGGACGCGGAGAGATGAGCCGTTTCATGCTGCAACTGATGATAGAAAGTCCACACAACATAATATGTGAGAACCTGCAGGCCGGATGTTCATCAGCTCAGTCAGTACCGCACAGTATAGACAAAAACGAGAATGTGATGAAGGTTCTGAACGGAATGTGTAAAATATCACCATCGGCCGTTAATCAATATATGCGCTGTCAGCTCCAGTTCTTTTACAATTATATTGCGAACATCAAGGAACCTGACACCAATGACGACGATACGGTGGACAACAGAATTTTTGGCAATATATTCCATAAATCCGCGTTTTATATATACAAAGACATGTCCGACAATGACGGATTGATAAGAAGCAGCGACATTGACCGTTATCTGAAAAATCCGAGAATCGTGGAATCTGTAGTCGATAAGGTTTTCAATGAGGAATTATTCCAATCGGACAGCATACAGACAGCTCCGGAATATAACGGCCTGCAGATAATCAACCGTGAAGTAATCATTGGCTATCTGCGGCAGCTGATGAGACTTGACCGTGAAATGGCGCCATTCAGAATACTCGGGCTTGAGATGCCTTCATATACCAACGTCAGCTTCAACACGAGCGACGGACAGCGAAATATAGAGATCGGAGGTATAATCGACCGTATGGACATGGCTGGAAAAGACTTTGAGAAGATAAGGGTTGTGGACTATAAGACAGGACGCCAGCCTACTAAGAAGATAAACTCTTTAGACGAGATATTCTCAAGCGAAAGTATTGAGAACAAACATGGAGATTACTTCTTTCAGGTTATGCTCTATTCGCTCATCATAAGTACATCTAACGAACATGCCAGAAATGGTAAGATGGTGAGTCCTGCCCTGTTTTTCATAAGACACAGCATGCAGGACAAGTATGACCCGACACTGAACATCGCGGACGAACCTATTGATGACATACGCAAATATGGCGATGAATTCGAAGAAAAACTGAAACATGTTCTTGGCGAGATATTCGAGCCTAAGACAGCTTTTGTTCCGACCGAGCACAAGACACGGTGTTTAACCTGTCCATACAAGGCAATATGCTGTATATGAAAATAACGAAATAACAAAAATACCAACAACTATGTCCTACGATTTCATAATAAGAATTCTTGCCGCTGCCGTTATTGGCGGAGTCATCGGCTTAGAACGTGAATACCGGGCCAAGGAGGCTGGCTTCCGCACACATTTTCTTGTTGCTTTGGGTAGCGCACTTTTTACAGTTGTCTCTCAGTTCGGATTTGAGCAAACGGACGGAGGGACCAGCCACATTTCGCTTGATCCTTCAAGAGTAGCCTCACAGGTTGTAACTGGCATCGGTTTCATCGGCGCAGGAATAATAATATTTCAGAAGCATGCAGTCCGCGGACTCACTACGGCAGCTGGCTTATGGGTTACTTCGGCCATAGGTCTGGCATGTGGTTCAGGACTGTATTTTCTTGCATTCATCACAATGATTTTAGTACTCATATGTCTTGAAGTGTTGTATTTCATTGTAAGAGGCGTCGAGTCGAAACACATTTCTGTGACATTCTCGTCACTGTCTAAAGATATGGTGACAGAAATAATCGATATCCTCAAAAATGAAGGTTTGGAAGTGAAATCCTACCACATAAAACATTCTTATAACGAAAATGCCACACACTATAAAATGAATGTTGATATAAATGTAAGAAGAAACAATTTTGAGAATATCATAAAAAAGATTCTAACCGATTTTGATGGAGTTTCCATAGATGAAATAGAATAAAGAAGATGATTTGCCATAACAGCCGAATACATCGAACCTATTAATGATAATATACGTATATGATTTAAAAAATCGGAAATACAGAATGTAGATGGGAAAAAATGTAATTTTGCCGAGAATTGTATTTACATTGTCAATATCGTATAATAATGAACACAAACTTTGAATATTACATCTACTGCATTATAGCTTTGATTGCAGTGTTCTTTATATTTAAAAAAGTAGCAAGTTGTCTTATTAAAATAGTCATAATATCGGTAATCATTGGTGCATTGTTGCTACTATATTACTATAAATTCCATTAAATTACTTGACATAATTGTTTACATACCATACAACATAAATAATATATCTTTACACATACGCACATGATAATATTGGCAGATGCAGGCAGTACGAAAGTAGATTGGCTTATATTAGGTAATAACAAAGACAGAACCATCAAGACAAATGGAATAAATCCGGCCGTAATGTCACAATCACAGATTTCAGACATTCTTCATAATGAACTACGTCCGCAGCTGCTCGAGAATGGTGTTATAGATAATTGCAATTCCAACATAAATTTGGAAAATTATATTGAAGTGTACTATTATGGAGCAGGATGTACCGTACCCAACATTCCGAAAATGAAGATAATGCTACAGGAAATATTCGGACTGGGCGCAAAAATAGAAGTGGAAAGTGATCTGACTGCCGCCGCATGTGCTCTATTCGGAAACAATAAAGGAATTGCCTGCATATTGGGAACAGGCTCAAACTCAGGATTATACAATGGACAACATATCATACACAAAGTTCCCGCAATGGGATATATTCTCGGAGATGAAGGCAGCGGTGCTGTGCTCGGTCGCCTTTTTCTGAATGCATTATACAAAGGACTACTGCCGGAGGGACTGCTCGGAGAATTTGAGAGACAATTCTCAATAACGCTCGATGACATTATCAGCAATGTTTATCATGGAAACTCGCCAAGCAAATTTCTGGCTTCAACATCTGTATTCATAGCTAAACATTTAGACATAAAGCAAGTGGAGAACATCGTAATTGAAAATTTCCGGTCTTTCTTCAGAAACAACATTAAGCAGTATTCACATCCGGAACTTGAAGTTGGCATTGTAGGAAGTATTGCTTGTATATACCATAAGCAACTGATGAAAGCAGCAGATATTGAGAACATAAAAATACGAATGATTCTGAAAAGTCCGTCAGAAAGGCTTGCTGAATATTATAAAATGCATGCAAATCATGCATAATGATGTACATTATATACATTTATAGCATTTTCAAAATGCTTATTAATAATATAATATGTATAAAATGCAAACCCGACTTTACATTTTTCAGTGATTTTTTTGCATTTTATAATAATATCGTTTATCTTTGCAGAAAACAATCTTACAATAAATATCTCATATATTATAAAAGATGTTACTACAATAAAATTCAAAAATTTAAATATATAATATCTAATTAACTATGACTGAAAAAAGAGTTTACACTTTCGGTAATGGAAAAGCTGAGGGCAGAGCAGATATGAGAAACCTGCTTGGAGGAAAAGGTGCCAATCTGGCAGAGATGAATCTTATCGGGGTACCTGTACCTCCAGGATTCACTATTACTACAGATGTATGCAATGAGTATTTTAAGGAAGGCAAAGATGATGTTGTTGCCTTACTGAAAGATGATGTTGAAAAATCTGTAAAACACATAGAATCGTTGATGAACTGCAAGTTTGGAGACGCTTCTAATCCTTTGCTTGTATCTGTAAGATCCGGAGCACGTGCATCTATGCCCGGAATGATGGACACTATTCTCAATCTCGGTCTTAACGATGAAGTTGTTGAAGGCCTAGCACGTAAAACAGGCAACGAACGTTTTGCTTACGACAGCTACCGCCGTTTCGTACAGATGTATGGCGACGTTGTTATGGGAATGAAACCCGTCAATAAAGAAGATATTGATCCGTTTGAGGCTATAATACAAAAGGTAAAAGCACAGCGTGGCATCAAGCTTGACAATGAAATGAACGTTGATGAGCTGAAACAGCTTGTACGTTTGTTTAAGGAAGCAATAAAACAGCAGACAGGAAATGACTTCCCTGACAATCCTATGGAGCAGCTTTGGGGAGCTATCTGTGCCGTATTCGACAGCTGGATGAACGACCGTGCCATCCTCTATCGTAAGATGGAAGGAATTCCCGCAGAATGGGGAACCGCAGTAAACGTAATGGCAATGGTATTCGGAAATATGGGTAATACATCTGCTACCGGCGTATGTTTCAGCCGTGACGCTGCAACAGGAGAAAACATATTCAATGGAGAATATCTCGTGAATGCACAGGGAGAAGATGTCGTTGCCGGTATAAGAACTCCGCAGCAGATAACCAAAGAAGGGTCACGTCGTTGGGCAGCATTACAGGGAATATCAGAAGAAGAGCGCGTCGCTAAATATCCGTCTATGGAAGAGGCAATGCCAGAAATATACAAAGAGCTGGATATGCTTCAAAACAAACTCGAAGACCATTATAAGGATATGCAAGATATGGAATTCACCGTGCAAGAAGGAAAACTCTGGTTCCTGCAAACACGCAATGGCAAACGCACAGGAACAGCCATGGTGAAGATAGCAATGGATCTTGTAAAGGAAGGTAAGATAGACGAAAAGACTGCCTTGATGAGATGTGAACCACAGAAACTAGACGAACTGCTACACCCTATTTTCGATAAAGATGCCTTGAAAAGAGCAAAAGTTATCACACAAGGACTGCCGGCTTCTCCTGGTGCCGCATGCGGTCAGATTGTTTTCCATGCAGACGACGCACAAAAATGGCATGAGGATGGCCACCGTGTCGTAATGGTTCGTATAGAGACTTCACCGGAGGATCTTGCAGGTATGTCTGCAGCAGAAGGCATTCTCACCGCAAGAGGCGGCATGACATCACACGCTGCTGTCGTTGCCCGCGGAATGGGTAAATGCTGCGTTTCAGGTGCAGGAGCAATAAATATAAACTATAAAAACAAAACCGTTGAGATTGAAGGCGTTGTATATAAAGAAGGTGATTATATCTCATTGAATGGTTCTACCGGACAGGTTTATGCCGGAGAGATTCCGACAAAAGCAGCTGAATTGTCAGGTGATTTCAAGGAACTGATGGATCTTTGTGACAAATATACAAAGCTTCAGGTTCGTACAAACGCCGATACACCACACGACGCACGCATAGCTCGTGCTTTCGGTGCAAAAGGTATCGGTCTGACACGAACAGAACACATGTTCTTCGAGGATAAGAAGATTGTTGCAATGCGCGAAATGATTCTCGCCGATTCTGTCGAGGGACGTGAAAAAGCCCTTGCAAAACTCCTGCCGTATCAGGAGGCCGACTTTAAAGGTATTCTCGAAGCAATGGATGGATGTCCAGTAAATATCAGACTTCTCGACCCGCCTCTTCACGAGTTTGTTCCTCACGACTTGAAAGGACAGCAGGTTATGGCTGAAGAAATGGGAGTAAGTGTAGAGGAAATACAGAAGCGTGTTGCAAGCCTGGCTGAAAACAACCCGATGCTCGGACACAGAGGTTGCCGCCTCGGAATAACATTCCCAGAAATAACAGCAATGCAAACCAGAGCCATTCTCACTGCTGCATGCGAGTTAAAGAAGGAAGGCAAAGATCCGAGACCAGAAATTATGGTTCCTCTTATCGGTATATTGTACGAGTTCAAACAACAGAAAGATGTTATCCTCAAGACTGCCAAAGAGGTATTCGATAAGGAAGGCATTGAAGTGAAGTTTGAAATCGGTACAATGATTGAAGTTCCACGAGCAGCCCTGACTGCAGATAAAATTGCATCTGAAGCTGAATATTTCTCTTTTGGAACCAATGACCTCACCCAGATGACATTCGGTTATTCGCGCGACGACATCGCAAGTTTCTTGCCTGTATATCTGGAGAAAAAAATTCTGAGTGTGGATCCATTCCAGGTTCTCGATCAAAATGGTGTAGGACAACTTATCAAGATGGCTGTAGAAAAAGGTCGTGCAGTACGTCCAGGAATGCGTACCGGAATCTGTGGAGAACATGGTGGAGAGCCTTCATCTGTTAAATTCTGCGCAAAGGTTGGTATGAATTATGCTTCTTGTTCACCATTCCGCGTTCCAATTGCTAGACTGGCTGCGGCGCAGGCTGCGGTAGAGGAAACTCTCTAAGATTAGAGACCCTCAAGCAGAATAGCAATTAAAATTTGTATCAGGCTGTAATCTACCGATTTATACGGTGA
>ENA-OOWN01000310-OOWN01000310.1-human-gut-metagenome-genome-assembly--contig:-NODE-310-length-42959-cov-5.714759_pt1 | contig 42959 bp, 28 predicted proteins | sample MGYA00241406_ERZ501319 | MGnify/ENA primary metagenome ERZ501319 (study PRJEB25962, sample SAMEA2042734) | human gut metagenome | biome: human gut; feature: human-associated habitat; material: faeces... | reverse complement strand
TACCGAAGCCCTCCGGGGCGAGGATGATTTTTCCACGCCACCCGGAGGGCTTGACCTTGCTTGTACGATAAGAACACGAGTTACCTTTGCCTGTGAGTTACGTGAACTCGGCTACGATACAGATGTCATTCTTGATTTGGATTATTTTTGAAATCACCGTGAAGATTATACCCGGAAAATTCCGGTATTCAGAGGAAAAACACTATCTTTGCAGAAAGATAAAGAGTTATTTGACAGCATGAGGAATATAGTGATTCTAAACAGTTTGCCTTTTTCTTATCCGTTGCCCATTCTCATGCGAGTTTTATATAATACACTGATAGTCAAATAAAATACTCCTGACTATTACAAATATAATTATTTATAAATTTACCCCTCAGGTTTTTACATTGACCCTAAATACTTCTTGCCAGCAATTGCTTCCTTGTATCTCCATTAGCGAAAATAGGTGCATGATACATCTTTCCGCAGGCCTTTGTATAAGCAATCCGAGTGGACTCTTCATCCAAAACCTCCCAGCGAGCTTTCACACGCATCTCCTGAACTGCTTCATAAGCTAATTTCTGTACATGAAAACGATCAGTAACACGCTTGGCCGCAGGAAAGCAAGTCCGGGCAATCTGTTCCATATTGGGAGCCATATCCAAGGTTATCTCACGCACTTGGTAACGGCGACGACGGGATAACTTAAGCAAGACAGAGGTGACAGTACAGACATCCGTACCCTTAATGATAGCGATAATACGACCTTTCCACCGTGAGCTTCTTTATTCATCAGTACAGTATAGAGTTCTTCACGCGAGAGAGGCACCTCGTCTATGCAAATATACAAAAAAGCCAACTAATCCACAATAGGCTGTGCATAAATTAGTTGGCCAATTTTATAATTTTAATAATAGCGAAAGAACTGCTAAATAACAATTTCATTTTTCCTTCCACACCACTACTCCGACCACTTCAAGGCCACTACCAACCAATATCTCCGATTTATCGAAAATGGGCATCTATTTCCGTACCTTATACCCAAGCATTGCATAGTACAAGATATATAGAAAGCAAGGTACACATAACCAATATGCATTTTGAATTCCAATCGCATCCTTCAGCAATCCGAAAACAGCTGGGATGATAGCTCCACCTACAATGGCAATCACCAATAGGGATGAACCAGATTTAGTAAATCGGCCCAAATCGGTCATAGCCAAAGGCCACAAAGCAGGCCACATCAGGGAGCAGGACAAGGCTATCACTGCCACAAACCAAATAGAAACTTGAGATGGAGTCAGCACAATCAACAGCGAACCTGCCAGTGCCAGCCATGCACAAATCTTCAAAGCCGTTTCTTGGTGAAGATATTTCGGAATAAAAACTATTCCGAGAATATAACCAGTTACCAGCCCAATACTTGGATAAACTGAATAATCTTGAGGATTGGTAAATCCTAAACTGGCAGCATAATCTACCGTAGTGGCCAATGCAAGCGTCTCTACCCCGACATAAAAGAACAAGGCTAAGCATCCCAACAAAAGATGGGGAAATTGCCAGATAGATGTTTTATTAGCTGCATAGGGGCAATCAGCTATCGCATCTTCATCTTCTCCCACCGCTTTCACTTCAGGCAAAGGTGCTACCAACACCAAAATACCTAACAAAACAAATATTCCCATAATCAAAAGAAAAGGAAGTTTTATATCTACCAATTGTACTTCGTCCACATTCTTGCCTATCACTGCTGCCAGAAAGATCGGGGAAATAGGCCATGCCAACTTATTACAGATTCCCATTATACTGATTCGTTTAGCCGCACTCTCTATCGATCCCAGTATCGTTATGTACGGATTAACGGATGCCTGCAAGAAAGTATTTCCCATACCACAGATAAAGGAAGCAGCCAGAAACAGCAAAAGTCCACCATTATCGGCAGAAAATATAAACAAATAGAAACCTAAAGCAAACATAAGGAAGGACAATGCCATTGTTTTTTTATATCCAATTCGTGCAATCAGTATGGAAGCTGGATAACCGAAAATAAGAAAAGCAGAAAAAGTAACAGCAATGACCAGATAGGACTGTCCAGAAGAGATAGATAGCGCATTCGTTAGCAACGGTACCAAATAACTGTTGATACCCAACGCAAATCCTATTGCAAAAAACATAATTCCGACGAATATCAGTGGAAGCAAATATGTTGGTTTATTCTGTTTCATACTTATCTTTTCAGAGTTATTGATTTTTGGTTCATCGCATGTTATTTATATGATATTTTATCAAATTGTCCATCGGATACGCCACGATATCCCCTAGCTGCATTCCATATTCAGATGCCACCCTGACCAGAATGTCTTTGAAATGCCAAGCAATGGATCCAACACAGTTAAAGGTATAACTAGAATAGTCTGAATACCCAGTAACTATATTCTCAAAAAGAGCATAGAAAGCCTTCTGCACTATATCCAGTAGGTATTCCCCTTGCCCTTCATACTCGGTGATGAATCTGCAGAAACTAGCACAATAACGGTTTGCAAAAGGTTTAGTATAAACTTGCTCGATAATTTCATCGCCAGTAATGCGGTAAGTTTCCCAAAAGCGAGTACGAATATCTTCCGGCATGTAACCACGGATATAATCCCTCAAAATTTGTTTTCCGATATATCCACCGCTACCTTCGTCTCCAAGGATAAATCCTAGGGAATCGATATTGCGGATAATCTTCTCTCCATCATAGATACAACTATTAGTTCCAGTACCCAAAATGGCTGCAAACCCAGGTTCATTTCCAAGCAATGCCCGTGCGGCAGCCAACAAATCCATAGCTATTTCAATCCGGGCAGATACAAACAGATGCTGCAGGGCATTCCGCATATATTCATATCGGTCTTCTGAACAACCTGCACCGTAAAAATAAACTTCACCCACCTCTTTCCACTCATATCCGGTAGGTAAGGTACGGCTAAGAGACTCGAGTAGATATTCACTAGTCACATAATTAGGGTTATAACCTTCAGTAGTGAAAAATACTTTTCCACCTTCCTTATCTGCCAGACACCAGTTAGTTTTCGTTGAACCACTATCAGCTATCAAAATCATACTATTTTATATTTATCGGTTATTATATTTTATCGTAGACACAACAGTATCCAATATATTTTCAGGAAAGAAGCCGGGTTGTGAATACCAGAAGAAAGAGTTGTATCCTTCGTAAGTCTGTGCCTTAATATGGGACGCAGCAGGCAGATAACTATTGACATCATTGCAATATCCAGCTATAGAAACATGCTTATCTGGCCATAATTTCCGTATCTCCATGCCGTATTGCGTAACTGCTTCATGAGAAAGCCCTATCAGTTTCCAGTTACCTATATTCAATGTCTGTACATAGATTGGTAAATGATGGGGCATTGTTCCTTTCTTATACTGCTCCAACATGATATTTGCCCAGCGTACATTCTTGTCGGCTTCCAGATTACCGGAATACATACTATTCTCTTTCTTAAAGGTTTCTATCCTTTCAATAGACCAAGGTTCAATAGGAATCAGGATAGAATCAATAGCATAGGTTATCTCACCCGTAAGTAGATCTGTCGGTCGCTCCAAGACTTTCAGAACATCACTCGCCAATATGCTTCCTGTTTTGTGGAAGTCTTCATGTATCGGATTGATATCACCTGCGCAGCCTTGTAGAAATAATGTATTTTCCACTCCAGTCATATCTTGAATAATATTCCTGGATACTGCTGGAAAGTTAGCACTGATTGTAAAACATTCAGTTCCTGCATTTCTAAATACCGGATGACATCCCGTAAGAAATAGTATATCTTTCAGTTTGTGATTGGGAGATTCCACTTTTATCACATCCACTGTAGAGTCATATAGAGCCTCTTCGCCTAAAAGGCAACGATTTCCTCCTATGCTTGTGGTAGTTGACCCGAAATAGAGATCCGCCGGACGCAATTGATCCACAGCTTTGGAAATAGCCTCAATGATTCTAGGCTTCACTATTTGATTCAGATAGAGACTGTCTGGATACTGATTGGGTTCTGCCCATGAATACCAACCTTTAGACACAGGGGCAAAGTGAGTATGAGATGCATTTATCAGAATAGCTTCTGCAGGAATTCCTTTTTTTTGATAAATCTCATGCTTAATATCTGTTATCAATGAATAGTCGAAGTTTGTCAGGTCAACTCCAACTATCACCGCTGTCTGATTTCCTTTCTTTATAGCCATAGCACTTGCAGAAAGGTTTCCATCGGATTTATGTTGTCCTACATATAAACGATTATCCATACCAATGGAATATAAACGATCATTAGCTACAGCTATATCTTTTATATTTATATTATAAGTATATCCATTATTATATCCTATCTTCGTCCAAAGAATGTCCTTTACACCAGTATTTCTACGCCAAAGCATCTGATTGGAAGTCAATGCAAAGAGCCGGTCTTTATACCCAGCCATGCCTATGACTGATTGAGCACTCCCTATATTGTCCCATATTATTCCATCTTTACTGACAATACCCTCAAATAACCCATCACTTTCAGTGGCAGCGTACAAATGATGATTGAGAGCTAAGAGTGCCACTATCCCCTGAAGATTACTTGCAAGGCTCTTCCATTGGATATTATCTTGTTCCAAATTAGCCTGAAACAATTGATCATCAAAGCCAATAGCAAATAATACATTTTGCGAAACTGCCAAGTATTTCACAGGTTGTGAAGACCTCATTATTCTCCATTGCGGTTTGTCAGCCTGAGTTTCCAAATAGAATAATTCCCCACTTTTATTTATCCCATAAAGTATATCACCCGAACCAGCCATATCTATGATCCCAGACGCATCCCCCTTTTCTATCCATTCAAGCGTAAAACGTCCTTCTCCAGGGAAGCCATAGCCTGCCAACGTTAATGAAAAGATGGAATTGTCTGGTTCTATACTGACAGTAGAAGTTCCTACCATGAATCTATTAGCAGCTGATACACAAGTGCTCAGCAGAGATAAAACAATTATCAATAAAAGATAGTCTATGTTATGTTTCATGTCTATTCTCCTTATTTATTATTTTTTTTAATAGCCTCCAATACTACATCAAATACATTTTCGGGGAAAAGTGCCGGTTGCGCATTCCAAAAGAAAGAACCATACCCTTCATACGTTTGGTTACGGATATGAATACCCGTAGGCAAATAACTAGGCACAGCGTTGGTATAACCAGAAACAGAGACCAATTTGCCTGGCCAAAGTTTACGAATGGCTAGTCCATACTCTGTAACCGCTTCACGGGATAATCCAACTAGTTTCCAATTACCTATATTAATAGTATGTATATATATAGGTAAATACTTAGGTATAGTATTCTTCTCATAGAACGAGAGCATCATATCTGCCCAACGTACATTCTTTTCAGCTTCTACATTTCCTTCCCGATTACCATTCTCTGCCTTGAGCTGGATAATCCGCTCCTTGCTCCATACACTAGCAGGCAAAAGTACAGAATCCAATGAATAAGAAATCTCTCCCGAAAGAGGAGTCAACTGCTTGTTTTTCACAATTTCCAACACGTCATCCGCTAATTTACGTCCACTTTCAGATGGCTCGTAATCAATGGGATTTACATCACCAGCACATCCTTGTATAAACATAGCCTGAGTCAATCCCAATTTATCTTCCAACCTTCTCCGTGCAACTCCTGGGAAGTTCGGGCTTATAGTATATCCCGCTGTTCCCTCATTCTTAAAAACGGGATGACATCCTGCCAAGAACAACAAAGCATCACTGACCTTTTTTTTAGGGCAGACTCTAACAATATCCAATGTAGAATCATATAACGCATCATTTCCAGATAAACTCCGATTTGCTCCAATATGTGTTTCTCCTCTACCAAAATATAATGTAGAAGTAGTCCTATTCTTTAAAGCATTCTCAATGGACTCTATTATACCTTTTTTTATCTTACAATTAAAATAAGTAGAATCAGGAGTTTGTTGATGCCTCCCCCAAGTAGGGAACCATTGGGCTACCGGAGAAAAATGTGAATGAGATGCATTTATTAAAATAGCTTCAGCAGGAATACCATATTTATCCTTTATTTCTTTTTTCACATCACAAGCCAATGAATAATCAAATCCTGTCAAATCAACTCCAACAATTACAGCTGTTTTATCTTTATATGTCACAGCCATAGCACGAGAAGAAATATCATTCAATGTGTTATGCCTAGCTACAAACAAAATATTTTCATCATTTATAGCATACAAATGTCCATCAACAACTGCTATTTGCCGGATAGTTATTGTATAAGAACTCCCATTTTTATAACCAATTTTCATCCAATCAGTACCTTCTAATAAATTTTTTCTTTGCCATAATAATTGATCTTTAGATACAGAATAAAGACGGTCATCACTTCCGGTCATGCTAATGACATCTCCTGCACTACCGATGGAGTGCCATACAACCTCGTTTTCTTTAACAGTCCCCTTTTGCAGCTCTTTAGTTGAAGTTGCAATATATAAATTCCCATCAGCAGCTGCAAAACCGACAACATTAGAAACAGATCCTATCTCAGTCCATTCTACTACTTTTTTCTCAACTTTTCCAACCAGTAAACGGTCAGATGAGGATATAGCATATAAACGGTTATCCATCCCAGCCAAAAAACTTAGTGTTTGTTCTGTTTTCAAATGTTCCCACTCTACAATATCTTGATTTACATTACCTCTTAATAAAGTCCCATTGTCATTTATGGCATATAGCATCTTCCCTAAACCTGTAATATTTTTAAGACCTTCAACCGAAGTTACCTTAATCCATTCTATCGAAAAACGTCCCTCGGGAGGATAACCATAACCAGCCAAAGGTACAGAAAATACAGCATTATCCGGTTCTATGCTGATAATAGAAGTTCCTACTTTATATTCCGTTTGTGCCAGCAAAATAGAAGAATACAAAAATAAAATTAATGATAATAATTTCTTGTTCATAACATTTAATCTTTAATTAGCTGAAACTGGCTTGTTCACAAATACCGTAGTCGTTGAAATACTGCGTTTGCCAGAAGGAGTTATCACAATAGCTCTTACTTCCCGTTTTTGTCCTTCTGGTACTATAATTCGTATAGGTTTTTCGTATAAATAATCAGTCTCCCGAGGTTCTTGCCCATCAAAATTATAGAATATTTTAGCCCCTTTAACAGGCACTTTTAATGATAGAGTAAACTCTGAGCCATACAATATTTCATCCTGCATCCCTATTGGAGTCGGTACCCTATAAACTGTTTCAGTCGTATCCAGCCATGCCAAATGTTCAGGTAAACGCACTTCTTTAAAATTAACGGAGTCTTTCACAGCCAATTCAGACCAAGCAATCTCAGAAAGGGCCATTAAACGCGGTAACATCATATACTCCACTTTTCTGTGCGTATCCATATGCTCCGTCCACAAAGGCGCCTCTACTCCAATAATATGTTTTTGCTGTTCGGGGGTAAGTTCTGCAGGAGTAGGATTAAAGGAATATACACGTTCAGTAGGATTAAAGCCCCAACCTATGGCCAAAGGTTCCAATGTACGATTCCCTTGAATGTAATCAAAATAAACAAATGAATTCGGAGCCATAATTACATCATGAGATTGTTGGGCCGCTTTTATACCCTCACTGATATCACGCCAATTCATCACTGTGGCATCAGGTGCTAAACCTCCTTCCAAAATCTCATCCCAGCCAATAATCTTGCGCCCTTTGGATTTGACAAACTTCTCTATTCTCTTTATAAAATAACTTTGTAACTCGAATTCATCTTTCAAACTGTTATCTTTAATTCTTTGCTGGCAATAGTGACACTTCTTCCAACGCTCTTTGGGACATTCATCGCCTCCTATATGAATATACTTACTGGGAAACAAGTCCATTACTTCAGTCAATACATCTTCTAAAAAACGAAATGTGATTTCCTTGCCAGCACAAAAGACATCTTCGTAAATTCCCCAATTTTGTGCAACCTTAAAGGGCCCAGGATTATCCCCACAAGCATACTCTGGATAAGCGGCCAATACAGCCAAAGTATGCCCCGGTAACTCTATTTCCGGTATGACAGTGACATGCCTTTCTGCGGCATAAGCAACAATATCTCGTATTTCATCTTGTGTATAATAGCCTCCATATGGCGTACTATCTAAACCACAAAATTCGGGGTCGTAATTGCTAATGCAAGTCTGCTCTCTATAGGCTGCAATCTCAGTCAATTTAGGATACTTCTTTATTTCAATACGCCAACCATGATCTTCTGTCAAGTGCCAATGATATACGTTCAATTTATATTTAGATAATAGGTCGATTTGCTTTTTTATGAACGATACCGGATATATGTGATAACCTACATCTTGCATAATGCCCCGATAAGCATATCGTGGCTTATCTGAAATTTCAGCACAGGGTATCCTGACTTTTTTTTTGTCTGGCGATGCAGCAGAACACATTTGCATAAGTGATTGAAGACCATAAAAAAGGCCAGCTCCTTTCCCTACAATATCAATTCTTGATTCTTTCACCGTTAAATGATACCCCTCTGGATTGGAGCCGGTATAGTCTGTAGAAAAATAAATGACCTTTTTATATGACTTTGTTTTTTTATTTTTAACCGGTATTTCCAAACCATAAGTATATTTCAAATAATCACTGAATAGATAAGCTTCCTTTTCTGCCGAAGTAGTGAGAGATACGATGGCTACTTTGTCATCTGGACGCACCTCAAAACTCCCCTCCAAAACTGTAACCGACAGTGGTGCCGGAATAATACCCAAATTTCGGTCAATACATTGAGCACGACTTAAAGCAGATGCAAATATCAAACTATTCAATGCAAATAACAATGTGAATATTCTTACTAACTTTTTTTTAATAAACATAGTCATAATGGTATTTAAAAGATTACTTATTTTTACTTGCAACTAAGATTTATTATGAGAATGCAAATAATCTACAGCTTTTTTAACATTGCCACATTCTAAAATGAGTTTCTTGGCTTTTTCATAATCTGACAATCCCTCCTTCTCCATTAACATTTGTACAGAACGGTCAAGCACCTTGTTATTTGTAAGACGTACATTGACCATACAATTTCCTTCAACACGCCCCAATCTAATCATAACCGTTGTGCTAATCATATCAAAAATCATCTTTTGAGCAGTACCGCATTTCATCCTTGTACTTCCAGTTACGAATTCAGGTCCTGTTATCACTTCAACTGGATAGTCTGAATATTGAGATATTGGGGAATTGGGATTACTTACTATAGAGCCACATGGAATTCCATTAGCTCGGCACTGCTTTAAAGCAGCAAGGACATAAGGTGTAGTACCGCTGGCCGAAATGCCGACCACTATGTCTTTTGATGAAATTTTTGCCTTTTGTAGAGTCTCCCAACCTTCAGTCAAATCATCCTCCATTTCTTCTAAAGCATCTACCAAACGTTCTACACCGCCCGCCAATACAACATTAACTATACCTTCCTCAATTCCATATGTATTAGGCAACTCTATTGCATCCAATACAGATAAGCGACCTCCGCTACCACATCCTAAATAAAACATACGACCTCCATTCTTCAATTGCAATTCTATAGCAGTAATTAGCCTACTTAAATCAGGAAGAACTTTCTGTATGGCCAATGCTACCAATTGATCCTCAGCATTAATACCAACAACCAATTCATCTACCGTTTTCTTTTCCAAATCATTATATTTGGAAGCTTGTTCTGTTAATCTTTTCATTGTCTTTTTTATTTCTATTAATAAATTAACCCTATTATTACTTTAGAGCTATCCCATAAACACCTTTCAACTTATTTGCATATTTCTCATACATGATTTTTGATACCTGAATAGGATTGCCTATAGGCTGATCTGAATAAGACTCAGTACCATTGACCCACTCCCATTCCCACGTTTTGATTTTATCATCCAGAATATCAAGTTCGCACTTTTTATTTTGCTTTATACAGTCTATAACTTCATCAATAAAAATCTCCCAACGCCCCTTATAGAAACCTTTAAAAAGACCAGCCCATTGTTTACTCGCATAATCATGTAAAAAAGCTTCTTTGCCTCCCCACAAAGTGACCAAATCACGAGCATTCTTCTCATACAGTCTCTTTTCTTCTTCCCCAGTTCCCCAACTTTTAGCATCTTTTATCCATTTTCCCAACAAAAAAGCCTGATGAGTAGACATAAGTTCATCCATGTCATCAATCAGCTCTATAAATTCCTTGCTATTTTGCTGAAAAGCCAACAAATCTTTCGTATCATAATCTTCTCTAAATTTCTGTTGAATCTCAGTTGCATAGTTTGCCAATACCTGTTTCCCAACAAGAATCAAATCATACTGATAACATGGATTATCCGCCAGTTTATCAGCAGAAGCTAACATATACTCCCATGCCTTGATTATTTCTGCAGGATTATACGGTATACCCGTATATGCCCAAACATTATCTTTATCGAAAGTAGGGCGGGCTGTAATTGTACTCTCATAATTACCTTCATTTGCATAAACTGTTTTCTGCAGAATTTCCCATGCACATTCCATATTTCGATCTTTTATTCCGTAACGACAATGCGCATAATTTTTTATCCAACTATCCAAGTCAATAGGAGTATTCCTCCATATTTGGTCAAAAAGTAAAGAATATATCATCGGATTCTGCTCTATACCTTCCGGCACTGCTCCAATTCCCATCAGCTGCCCTGCTGCAGGATCATTTAGCACTCGGTTAGGCTCGGTTGCCAACTTTTCTGCATTACCAAACATCATATTACGTCCCCCGAAATTATGGAGCATACACCAAATCCACGGTTTTCCATAATATGAATTTGTGCGGTTCCAGACAGGGTGCTCTTCGCCCCACAAATCCAATACTATCATTCTATCATCAGGCACCCCGTTCAAATAAGCCTGAATTTGCTCAGGTTGCCAGAAATCCTTTTTATCAACGAAGAGCCATCCCTGCATAACCCATACGGCTGCTGTATCCACATCGGCCATTGACTGATATACGGCTCTACTAATATTATTCAAATAAATCGAGTCATTACTTGGTGGAAACATTTCATTAAAAGTATCTGCACCATATAAATGATCTGTCCCAAATGTCTCAATTTGTTCTTCCATAAACATATTTCCTATTTTTTTAAACATTGGATCATCTGGTTCCAGAATAAAGGTATCATCAAAACGCCCTTCCCAATTAGTCCTTTTAAGTTTTGCTTCTGGGTATTTATCTTTAAAAGTAGGAGGAACATGCCCTGTAAAAGCAGGCAGAATAGGTGTCATTCCAAGTTCGCGTTCTCTTTTCAGTATCTTCTTCTGTAACTCTTCATGACTATCTTTCCAACTTTTAGGAAGAGGACCGCACCATCCATCAATGTTTCCGGCCCAGAACCACATAAAATAAGCAGGTCCCGTGAAAAAACGATCCATATCTTCGTCATCAAATCCTAACTTACGATAAACTCGATCCCACACAGCATTCTGACCAGTCATTGCTAAAGGCATGTTTATCCCATTTAGCGCCATATAATCTATTTCAAATTGCCAACGCTCCCAATCCCACCAAGATGCAGTATAGTTAAATGTGCAATAATTAAAATAATGTCGATATTTATGCGGCGTGATTTGTCTTACTTTTTCTAGCACAGCAGGAATAGGAGTTGGAAATTCAATATTTGAGCCATTCCAGCTATAATCACAATGAGCATAGTGCTTTAAATAATAATTTAAAGCACTTGCTACTGAAACTCCATTATTTCCACGCAATATAATTTTATCACCAGACTGTTCCAACTCAAACACATCCTTCCCTTTCTCTTGAGGAATATACTCAATTATAAACAAATCGGCATATTTAGGGACAACTCTTTTTATTAAAGCATAAGTCGCTTTTTTATTCAACTCACCTTCTGTTTTTGGTGAACAAGAACCAAAGGAAAGTACTATCACTCCCAAAAAACCTAATAAAATCCTGATTTTCATCTGTCTCATAACAATATATTTTTAATATTTTTCAACATGCCTCTTTCATTCGATTAACATATTTCCCATATAGTTCTTTAACTATTTCTATTTCATCTCCTTGAGGGGTATCAAGATATGACTCATGACTATTTACCCATTTCCACTCCCAACGGCTGATTTCTTTATCAAAAGATATAAAATCACATTCTATCCCTTTTTCCCAACAACTATTTACATAGTCAAAAAAACGAAGCCAACGTTCTTTATAGAAGCCCTGCAACATGCCAGACCATTCTTTACAAGCATATTCATGAATCGTACAATCAGCTCCAGCCCATAAAGTAATCAAATTACGGGCATTTTTCTCATATAAATCTTTCTCAAAAGAGGAGTTTCCTAAACGGCGTGCACTATTTAACCAGCGTCCCAATAGGAAATCTGATCTCGTAGCCAAGAGCCGGTCCATATCATCTATCAATTCTAAGAATTCTCTTGTCTTTACATCATATAATTCACGATTCTTATCTCGATAAGCCATGGCAAATTCTTGTTGCAATACATTCGAATAATTTGCCAATGCTTGGCGCATTACATCAACCAAATCATACCGAAACCCATCACTGGTCAGTACTCCTCCTGCTTTCAACAAAAGTCTACAAGCTTCTATAAGTTCAAGTCGATTATAGGGAATATGAGTAAACGTCCATACAGACTCTTTTTCAAATGTTGGTCTACCAGTAATTATAGAACTAGTCCCCCACCACGGCTGATGACTATAAACTGTTTTTCTTAACAATTCCCATGCTTTCTCTGCATCACTGTTTTTTTTGCCATAGCGGCGATGGGCATACTCTTTCAACCATGCGTCTAAATTTATCGGTGTATCTCTCCATACATTCTCCAACATTAAAGCATAAATAGCCGGATTCTGTTCAATGGCTTCCATTGTCAATCCGATCCCCTTCATCTTTCCAGAATTTTGATGACGCAATGCTTCCACAGGAGCATTGGCTATAACATCCATTTTTCCATATAGGCTAATACGCCCTCCAAAATTGTGCAGCATATTCCATATCCACTGTTCACCATAGAAGGCTTCAGTTCTATTCCAAACAGGATTTACCTCACTGTCTAAGTCCAATACAACCAACTTTTCATCAGGAACAGCATTAAACAATGCTTTCATCTGGGTTGATTGCCAAAAAAGAGGTTTATCAAGAAACATCCATCCCTGCATAACCCAAACAGCTTCCGGATCAATATTAGCCATTGAACTATATATTTTTATTGCTATGTTATTCAAATAAATTGAGTCATTCCTAGGAGGTATCATTTCATTAAACGTATCAGCAGAATATAAATGATCAGTACCATAAGTGGCTATTAATTCTTTTAAAAAAAATTCACCGATCTTTGAAAACATTGGTTCATTAGGATCCAATATGAATACCGGAGAAGCAACATTAGTATTAATTCCCCATTGGGTCGAATTTACTTTCGTATCAGGGAATCTTTCTCTAAATGATGGAGGTACATGTCCAGTGAATGAAGGTAAAATAGGCGTCATTCCCAATTCTCTTTCTCTTGCTAAAATCTTCTTCTGTAAATTTTCATGAAAACTCATAAAACTTTTAGGTAATGGCCCCCCCAACCGTCTAGATTTCCCATCCAAAACCAAGTAAAATAAGCAGGACCACTAAAAAAAGAATCTAATTCCTCATCAGTGAACCCTAGCTTACGATAGACTTTATACCAAATGGAATTCTGTCCAGTCAATGCTAAAGGCATATTAATACCATTTAATGCCATAAAATCAATTTCCCATTGCCAACGTTCCCAGTCCCACCAAGAAGCCGTATAATTGAAAGTACAGTAATTAAAATAATGACGATACTGGTATGGACTGACTTTATGTATCTTACCTTCCACCTTAGGCATAGGAAACGGGACATTCAAATTTATGCCATTCCAGCTAATATCACAATGCGCATAATATTTCAAATAATAATTTAAAGCACTTGCCACTGAAACTCCATTATTGCCACGCAATACTATTTTATCCCCGATACTTTCTAATTCAAAAACATCTTTTCCCTCTTCTTGACCAACATACTCTACTTCAAAAGAATCAGCATATGTAGGAATCACACGTTTTATTAAGTTCTTTGAAGCAACAATATCCAATTTCCCATTTATTTTTTCAAAATCCTGAGAAACAGCAATTTGGCTATAAGCCAAAATTATAATAACAACTTGCCATCTCATGCTCAATCTATAATCCATATTATTAAATCTTTGAATCAAGTCAAAAAAGTAACCTATACCGAGTTGATAAATATCTTATCAATCAATATATTTCAACCCAGTATAGGATTTTATCTAATACCTATTTTAATAAAATCATTCTGCCGGTTCTTCTCCCTTCAAAGGCCAAAATGCCGTAGGATTAAACTCATAACGCCACAAATCACCATTTTTATCTACAGCCAGCAAATCTTCCCCACATTGAAATATCTTATTATAGATATCCCAACCCGTTCCAATTTTTCTACGAGTACCAGCTTGGAAACTATCAGTTAAAGGCATTATCCACATATTTCCATTGGATTCTACTGCTATTATGTTATTTTCATAAGATAAAACCTGACTATAATTACCCCATCCTGTCGATTCAATATCCGATATATTTCCAAAATCGAAATCTCCATTTTGATTTATCGGATATTTAACCAAATTACCACCATCATGAACTGACAATATTGCCAAATCCTTAAAAGCGAATATGCTCTTATTGTTATTCCATCCCCAGCCAATATCGCGTTGGAAACCAAAATTATAATCTTCATCGATATAATATTGGGTTAGATTTAGCCATGGATTCCGACAAACGAAACGGTTATCAGGCAGATAGAACATAAAGTCCACTCCTCCCCATCCTTGTCCGATTCGACGAGGAGCACCATAAGTCCCATCTTCTTGCAATTTGTACACCTGAAGATTATCATCCTCATCTATCCGAATTAAATCTTGATTACGACAAAATATCGGCTTCGTCACCTCCTGACCAAACGAATAGACTTTTTCACGAGGCACTTGCCCAGGGAGATAAGATCCTGTCAAAACAAAATAAGTCACTCTTAAAGATTCTACAATAGACTCACGCTCGGAGGTTTGTTTTATTCCTACCGGAAGCATATAAGATTTTGCAACAGCCAAATGTTTTTCTGCTAAAATTTCAACATTAACGGGTTCACTAACTGACTTCCCTGACTTAATAGTTGATTTTGACTCCATAAAAGAATAACTGCCATCGGGCATTGGCTCATAATCAGTACCATGATTATTATTGTATTCATCAACCAAATCAAGACGTACCTCAAATTCAACCCTAATATCTTTTTCTGCTTTTAGGGGACCACCATAAAACGCAGTCACTGGTAAATATTGCACATCGCTTGTAATGAATATACCTTGCATATTAGGAGTATTATTTGCTTGTGACATATAAATTCTAGAATAGTTATCAGCATCAACTATATCCAATTGTACTCTCACTTCATCGGAACAAGCTGCAAGTGCCATCACACCCACCAAAGCTGTAAATAATATAGATTTCATATCTTTTCTTCTCATTAAAAATTAAAATCAAGTCATTATCACCAATAAGGATTTTGCATTAATGCATCCATTTTATCTATCTCAGCTTGCATTATTGGGAACAGATAATATTGCGGATATTGGAATATTCTGGTTTCCACAACCGTTCTTTCATAAAAAGCAGGATCTTGCAGGTGTGTTCCTGCCGCAATATTCATGCCATATACCGGACCAGATTCTGTCTCCTCTGCAATCAACCAACGGTGACAATCAAAATAACGATGTGTTTCATAAGCAAGTTCTATTCGGCGTTCATGACGGATGCGATCGCGCATTTCTTCTTTTGTCAGATTTGTCGGTAATGCAGGCATACCAGAACGTTTACGGATTTCATTTACATACTTATGTACATCAGCAACCGGCCCTTCCGCTTCATTCAAAGCCTCAGCATAATTCAAATAAAATTCTCCCAAACGAAACAGAATCCATGACCTCAAAGAAAATCGACCTTGAGTAATATCAGCAAAAGAATCAACATGCTTCTTCATCAAATAACCAGTAGTACAATAATCTCTACCTTCATTACCTCGTCCATCTGCTCCCGTTGCCCACAACTCAATTTGATGACCTTTAAATATAGCGCCATTAAAATTAATCGTCGCATAAAAACGAGGGTCACGATGCGTATACATATTGCTTACTCCAGCTTTCCAACGTCCATTCGGACCATCACTTTCCGCAAATCCGGTTTCTTTATAAGAAGAGGCAGGATTGATAATAGGACTTCCATCTGGATTATATCCTAAAATAGGTACTACTCCATCCTCCATCTCATAAGCATCCACTTGCGCTTGAGTAGGATTATAACCAGACCAACCACCTAAAGAGCGTGGAAAACAGCATTTTTCAATATCTGGATCTATTGAACAATTCCGTGCCAGGATTACTTCACAATTATCTCTTTCACGAAACAAATTAGTATAATTTTCCACCGGTTCATCAGATGGAACTCTGTACAATTTATATCCAGCTGCTTCACAAGCATCAATACATTCTTTCGCTGCATTTGCAGCTTCTTTCCACCATTTATCTTCTCTTACCTGAGGAAACAACAAAGTACCGTCCGCATCTTTATAATCTTTATATAAAGGACAACCATTCCACAAGTCACTTGCTCTATATAATAGCAAACGAGCTTTAATAGCATATCCTAACGCCCCCGTTACGTGTCCTAATTTACTAGTATCCGTAATTTTCATAGGTAGTGCAGGAATTGCTTTATTCACTTCATCCAGAACAAACTTAATGCAATCATCTAAAGGACTTCTTCTCAATTCATTAAATTTTTCATCTGTTTTAATTACATGATCCATAATAATACAAGGTCCATACGTGCGTATTATATAAAAATGATAAAGAGCACGTAATAAAGTAACTTCAGCAATCCAAGTGTTCTTCTCTGATTCCGAAAAGTCTTTGTCTGTCGGAGTCAAATGTATATTTTCCAAGAAAATATTGCATTGACGAATTCCTTCATACATGTTAATCCAAATACGTCCTGTTGCATTGTATGGGTTCAAAGCCCCCCTATTCATAAGTTTTCCAAATTTTTCAGGCCAAGGCATCGTAATTTCATCCGAAGCAAGAACAAATGGATTTACATCAGCCATATCGGTAAAGTGATTTTCTAAGGGAATCGCAGAATACGCACGATTCAAGAAAGCTTCTGCATAGTTTCTTTTAAGAAAAGCCTCTTCTATTGTTACATCTTCTTCTGGAGCTTTATCCAAATAATCTGCACAAGAATAAAAAAAGAACGATAATAAAGCAACCAATAGATAAATTATAAATTTAGTGTATTTCATATATTTCTTTATTTAAAATTAATTTGTAAACCAAAATTCCAACTCCGCTGTAAAGGATAAGCACCTGTGCCATCATTAGATTCAGGGTCAATAAACTTAAGATGATCAAACGTAAGCAGATTGTTTCCATTTACAAAAAAACGTAGAGATCCTATACGATATTTTTCTAACCATTTATTAGGAAATGTATAACCAACTTCAGCATTACGTAAACGAAGATAGTTACCATTCTTTATCCAAACAGTGGAGGTCACAAAGTTATTGGGATTATTACCTACATCAATAGCAGGATACTTAGCATCCATACTTTCCGAAGTCCATCGATTATCATAATACTCTTTTAATACATTATTTGAGCCCAATCCATCATAGAAAGGCCACATTCCATAACCTGCAATATTTATAGAAGTATTAGCCGCTCCGGTAAAAAACACGCTTAAGTCAACTCCTTTGTAAGCTACCGTTCCACCAAAACCAAATGAGATTTCCGGCAAACGAGCATATCCTATAGGCACTTGGTCATAAGAGTCTATTCTACCATCGCCATTAATATCCTTGTATCGGACATCTCCAGGACGAGGGGTTCCAAATGTTTGAAGAGGACTAGCGTCAATTTCAGCTTGATTTTTGAAAAATCCTTCAGCCACAAATCCTGTATATTGGCCTAAACTCAATCCTTTTTTAGACAAATAAGGATATTTAGGACTTGGTTCATCATTCTCAATGACTTTATTACGTGCAAATGTAAAATTACCTCTCAAAGAATAAAAGAAACCGGCTTTCGTAGTATTACGAACTTCAAGCAAAGCATCCACACCTTTATTGTCAATTTCTCCCAAATTACCATAAGGTACACACCAAGGGAAAATACCTGTCAATTGCGGCACTGTCGCTCTTTGAATTAAAATATCAGAACGTTTCTCTTTAAACACATCAATCTGCAATGAAATACGATCTTGGAAAAGGCCTAAATCTAATCCAATATCTGTTTTCCTTGCTTTCTCCCATGTCAAATTTGGATTCCCAATAGTGCTTTCCTCCATACCCAGATGTTCTTGGTGATTTTCACCAAAGAAATAACCTGTCCCATTTGTTTTTATTGTATTCAAATATCCAAATCGAATGCCTAATACATCATTACCAACAAGTCCGTGAGATACACGCAACTTCAATCGATTAATTGCGTCAACTTTAAAAAAAGGTTCACTGGATACAATCCAACCTAATGAAACTGAAGGAAAGAAACCAAACCTATGACCTTTTTTGAAATTTTCAGAACCATTATATCCAAAGTTACCTTCTATTAAATATCTGCCGCCATAACTATAAGTAGCACGACCTGCTAATCCTAATCTACGATAAGGAATATTTGCACGCGAATCACCTGCTGATAAATCCACATATTCTCGTTGATTAAAAAGCATCATAGCTGTTACATTATGTTCCCCAAATGTGCGGTCATAATTCAATTGTGCTTCAAAATATTGAGCACGATTTGAAATAGTATATTGTGAATAGCCCAAAGGTTGTTCTTCGCGGTATACTTCACTATACATATCTTCGCCAGTTTCAGAATTCTTACCCAAATAACGTTTAACAATGAAATCCTTAGGTCTATTATTATGAGTTACAGCATAACGGTCGTATGAAAACAATCCTCTTAAGGATAATCCTTTTAACAAAAAGGACAAGTCCCATGTGACTCCAAAACTAGCCTGCAAAGTAGCATGGTCCTGAGTGGAATAACCAGACTGAGTAACACGCCCCCAAGGGTTATGCCCAACATAGGACTGTGCTCCACCAGGAGTACCATCCGGATTCAATTTCGGATAAGAAATCGGAGTAACCAGATTAATGGATTTAAAGATTTCCTCCGAAGAAAAACCCGGATAACGTCCATTTTGAATAATAGCTCCCAAACCTAATTGAACTGTTAGATTCTTAGATAATTTGACATCAAAATTATTACGAAAATTATACCGTCTCATATTCGAATTGGTACTATATTTATTATTCGTATCTTCTCTATACAAACCATTTTGATAGGTAAACCCCACATTCATATAATATTTAATAATATCAGTACCACCACTAATACTAAGGTTATTGATTGTCTGCATAGTATTCTTTTTCACAACTTCATCCATCCAATTGACATTTGGATATAGATACGGATCTGAACCATCCTTATATTTCATCAATTCTTCTTCAGTCCATCTCGGAGCTTCACCATTATAAACTCTTGCCTCATTCATCAATGATGCATAAGAATAAGCATCAATATACTCCGGACGACGCAAAGCTGTCAATAATGCAGTCTCCGTTCTGAATGTAACACTCGGTTTTCCCACATTACCTCTCTTTGTCGTAATCAAAATTACACCATTAGCCCCTCTCGCTCCATAAACAGCAGTAGCAGAGGCATCTTTCAAAATAGTAAAACTTTCTACTTCTTGAGAGTTAATCTGATTTAAGTCACGCTCAACTCCATCAATCAAAATTAACGGATTCTGATTACCCCATGTAGCAATACCGCGAACATAAATCTGAGCTGCATCATAACCTGGTTCCCCTGTAGACTGTCTACTAATAATACCAGGCATTTGCCCTGCAATTGCATTCGACAATGAAGGTGTAGCCACTTTTACAATATCTTGAATCTCGGCCATCGAAACAGAGCCCGTAACTGTCATTTTTTTCTGTTTTCCATATCCAACAACAACAACTTCTTCTATCTGCTTGGAATCCTCTTTCATCCTGATATGCATATTTTTTCCTATCACAACTTTCATCTCTTCCATAGAATAACCGATATAAGAAAACTGTAGAATAGAATTTTCACCAGCCACATAAATGCTGAATTTACCGTCAATATCAGTAATTGTTCCAGTAGAACTACCTTTGACCTTAACTGTCACTCCTGGTAAAGGCACTCCGGATTCATCCACAACGATACCTTTTGCCAAAACCAATTCGTCATCGTTTACAGATGGCAATGCAGTAGCAGCACGCGCAATTGTTACTTGGCGGTTATTAATGGTATATGTCAGTCCTTTTGATTTTAAAACTTTATCTAGAAGAATAGATAAAGTTGCATCCTTAACATTAATAGATATAGCCCCTTGGTTATCTAATATATTTTCATTATAGAAAAAAATAAACTCACTACTTTTTTCTATTTCAGTAAACAATTGCTGTAAAGTGATATCCTTTAAATTCATAGTGAAGTGTTGAGTACTCACATACGAGTTGTTAGATAAGACCGTAAAATTTCCACAGAAGAAAAAAAATAATAATATAATTGCTGCACGTTGAAAATGCAATCCCCCTCTACTGGGGACAAGTTGCGTGTGTTTCTCCATAAACTCACTAGATTTACATATTAAACATCCTTTCATTAAGCACTTATAGATATTCTGGACAATATGGCCATAAACTTGTCCAGAGCCATCATCAATCAGTATTATTCTCTATTATTGTAGTACATGCCTCCATGACATCCCTACCCAATAAAATGATTATGCTTTATTAGATTATTTATCTATCACCAATACAGTCTTAGTAGTTCCATCATTCTGCGTATCAAATCGTATTGGAGCCGTTAAGGTTATTGTATTCAGCACTTTATTTAGATCTTCATTCAAATCTAATTTTCCAATATATTTAATATTCGGCATATCAGTATCAAAAACAAAATCAACATCATAATATTGGGAAAGTTGAGATAGAATTACCTTTAGAGGTGTTCCGTTAAACTTCATCACCCCATCCTTCCAACAAGTATAATCATAGACATCAACATTGCTAACCTTTGTTTTGCCACAACTATATTCCAAAAGTTGATTAGGAGACAAAATAATTTTATTATCTTTATTAGTCTGAACTTCAACCTTACCAGTTACCAAGGTCACACTTGTCAATTGTTGTTTTCGATAAGCCCTCACATTAAATGATGTCCCCAACACTTGCACATCCATTTTTTTAGTATGGACTATTAATGGACGGTTTCGATCCTTAGCTGCCTCGATAAAGACTTCACCGTCTACATATATTTCTCTTTTATCTTTCTCAAATATTTGAGGATACAAAATCTTACTACCTGAATTTATCCATATCTTTGTTCCATCACTAAAAGTCAATGTCGAACGTTTTCCTTTTGGAATAATCAACTGGCTTAGTTGCGCTATCTCATCTTTATATTTTCTTTTTTCTTTTTCACTTGGGAATAATATAGGAGTAGAATTAACGACTACAGACCCATTTTCCTGTAATTTAATATCTGCGCTATCACTTTCCAGTTCCAATGTCTTTTCAGGATTCAGCACCAGTTGAACCTTGTTTGATTCATTTTTTATCTTATCAAAATAAGAGAGTATCATTTCCTTTTCTACAATTCCATCTTGCCTAAAAACACTTATTCCAACAAAACCTATAATCAAAACTGCTACAATACCTGACATCCAAAATAAAAAAGAAAATTGTTTCTTCTTTTTTTTATTCTCTATCCTATGTTTCAACAATAACCAATCCGTTTCTATTTCACTATCAGACACCTCTGTTTTTTGAATCTTGAGTGTATAAATTAAATAGAAAATATTTTCAGCAGTTTTCTTCTGATAAGAGTAATCCAATAAGCCTTTCTTGATTTCAGATAAATATTCTAAATCCCCTCTTTTTGCAGCAGCAAAGAAGACATCATCTGCAATAAAATCCTCCAAACAATATGTCGTCATTTCTTTCTTCTTCATATATAGCTAATAATTGTTGGCATTTTTACTATTAGACAAACAAAGGCGATATTTATAATCAGTTTTATTCATTTTTTATCTTCCCAGAAAACAATAGAAGCATATAACTAGATAAGATCCAACCAACACATACATGTCAGGATACTCCTCTCTCATTTTCCTCAATGCCCGGAACAATAAGTTTCGGGTAGCTTGTACTCCTATTCCCAAAACTTCCGCTATTTCCACAAAATCCATTTCATGTAAAAAACGCAAATAAATAATCTCAGTTTGGCGAGGGCTCAAGCAATTCATCATCTGTTTCACTCGATTCATTAATATTCGCTGGTTTTCACCAGATATAATACTATCTTCAATAGTATATGAAAATGAAAAATCATATTGATCATCAACTAAAGAAATTTCTCTACCATCCTTAACTATGTAGTTTATAAAAGAGTTTTTTAAGGAACGAAAAAGGAAAGACTTTAAGGAAGAGATATCCCTCAAAAATGTTTTTCTAGTATAAAGATTAAAAAAGATATCTTGAATCGCATCTTTTATAGACTCTCGATCCATTCCTAAACTTATACCATAAGCATATAAATCACGATAGCATGACTTATATAATCGTGAAAAAGCTTTTTCATCCCCAGAAATAAACTTTTTCCATAATATTGTTTCAGTTGTTTGCATCAGATTTTATTATCGTTAACAAATATAATTATATCGCGATAACCACAAATGTAATATATGTTTTTAACACGTAAATAAAAAAAATCATATATATATTATAAAGACAATCCTAATGTAAAAGTATAATCAATTGTAACCCATTTTTTTTAAGATACAGCAGTAATTGTTCATCATGGGTTAAGAGGAATCACCCAAACTGAAATTTGTTTAATAGGCTTTTATATTCTATACTAATGACATTGATCATATTCATATTTTTGTCCACTTCTTAAAATCTTTAATATCCTAACTGGCCAATTTACGGGCAATACGTATGACGGCTTCCTATGATTTCATCTGTTTACAATATTCTCCGTAAGCGGTAGCCATCACACTCTCATATTGCGTGGTGGAAACATTCGCCGCATGGATGACCATACAGTCAATACCATACTCCTTTAAAGCGTAATAAGCAGAAAATCCTGTGAAACCAGATTCGTAAACAACCTGATATTTGCCATCGAGATAATGTTTTCTCAAATGTTCAAAGAGCTCACGGGCTGAAGAATTCTGGTTATGTATCTTCTTGTAGCCCGACTGGGTGATTGTGGTCACACTCCAATTCTTCAAATGAGCGTCAATGCCTATGTGGATATTTTGACCTTCGAAATTTATTTCCTTTCTTTGCTGCATAAGTATAATAGTTTTAATTGCTGGATTTGGCAAAAAAGGGGGGGGGGACACCAGCACTCCCGACGAGTGAAAGACATCAGCCAATGTAAACATAGTAACTTTTCTATCTTTTGGATTGCCTCTCCGTACTTGTCTGATAAATAATCACTGATGGTTTGAATACGCCATGTCTTGTAAAGAAAACATTGGCTACTCTAGGGAATAAAAAGACTGTATAGAAATGTTGCATGGCAGTGATTGAAGAGTAAACCGGAAGCAGATTATATGATAGGATGCACTATTGTTTATATCTTAAGAATATCCACCAGGCGACGTGGACCTATAGCTGACGAAAGAAAAGAAATAGTATAATACTCTCTTTGCACTTTTTTACTGTGCCGTAGATAAACTTGTATACTCCATTGCCTCACTTATCAATGCAATGTTTACGCCGGAACGTTTCAGTACTGTCGCAAATGAATGCCGCGCCACATAGGTTGTCAGCGGTATGCTAATATTCAAATGTGTACCTATTCTTTTTAGAGACTTATTCATGCCTTTTATAACTTTTCTTATTCTGTCATATTGCTGCTGTTCCGTATGATGAAAATTACGGTCAAGTATAGGGAAAATATAATCATCTTGTTGCACTTCATCCTTGCGATATTTATCAATTATTTGCATAGCTTGAGAGAGTAACTGAAAAGTTATCGGCTGCTTTGTTTTATGCCGTACAAAACAAATTCTACCATTAATTATAACCGAATATTTCAGATACGCAATATTAATCATATTCATGCCACAGCAAAGATACGAGAATGTGAACAAGCCTTTACTCAAACAAAGCAAAGGACTATGACATGTTGTTATGCCCGATAAATCAATATTGATAATTTTATTGATTTCTATAATAGTATAGCTTTATTATAAACAGCTCGTAGTCCACGCATTCTTATGCCTATTGTATTATCAGAATTACCACGTTCACGAAGATACAATTCATATCTTTTTAACCAACTCACATCAATATCAGTAAAAGGAATATCCAAATTTCCCGTAAACTTTAACAATGAATTATAGCAACCGGTATATGCCTTTGCATTACCTTATCGCTTTTCAGCTGTCATATATTGTATTATATGTTGTATATAAGCACCTACATTCTGTTTGTTAGTGCTTTTTTTCTACACTTTCTGCCAAAGATTGTGGAGTAAAATCCTTCCCAAACATTTTTAGCTCAAACATCATATTGACATATTTTTGTCTTGTCAAATTCATAATGTTTAATAGCTGCTCACGATTAGGATAGTTCCTTTTAGGTTCTTCTTTATCGAAGTTCCACAAACTTGATTTAATAGAAATTCCTAACGATTTGAAATAACGCAACTTGCCTTGACTTATTCTAAGCATTAACGGGTGTTCTCCGTTAGCCAAGACTTTTGATTTAAAACAAACAATGCTTATATTCGCATCCATAATGTAACATTTTATTATCACATTTTGATTTGCGCTATGGTTTACTCCCATAGATAAATTCAAGGATTTCTGCACAAAGTAGACCGATTTGCGAAAAGCAACTAAACTTTCTAATAATCTTATAATCAAAGCTCTGCTGGTAGCTCTCAAAAGCGAAGTATTTGGAAGACGCAGATTCATAATCATGAGGTCCCCGGTTCAATCCCAGGTCCTGCCACCAAGAAGATTTAGACCGTTAGGAGGCTTCCACTCTTGGCGGTCTTTTTTGTTTTTAGTACTCGGTTTTTACTATGGTTTGTTTTCAAATCATAGTAAAAAGGAAAATATGAATACAAACAGTTGATATATGGATAGTCCTCTTGCATTTTAAGCCACTAACTTTGTGTGCAAATATCAAGTGACTATTATGAAAAGACAACTGTTCACATTTTCCTTTCTGTGTTTGCTTGCACTAAGTACAAGAGCACAAGATACCCTGACCTTGGAGAACTGCCTCGAAATAGGTATCGAAAACAATTTGTCCCTGCAAAGCAAACGGAAGGAAATACAAAAAGGAAAATACGGCATCTCTGAAAACCGGGCTAAACTGTTGCCCCAAATCAATGGTTTTGCCAACTATAACGACAACATCGATCCACCCGTATCCGTCACTGACGGCTCAGCGTACGGCAATCCCTACAATGTAACCCAAACCTTACAATACAACGCCAACTTCGGATTACAGCTGCAGATACCACTTTATAACCAAACACTCTACACCACTCTGTCCATAGCTAAAACCATGGATGAGATGAATCGCCTTTCTTATGAAAAGGCAAGAGAAGACCTCATCCTTCAAATTAGTCAAATGTACTACCTAGGACAGGTTACAGCTGAACAGATTATTTTGATAAAAGCCAACATCACTCGCCTAGAAGAGTTGAGAGATATCACTCAGGCCTTCTATGACAACGGTATGGCTATGGAAGTAGATGTGAAACGCGTCAACATCAACCTGGAGAACCTCAAGGTGCAACACGACAACGCACGAGCCATGATGGAACAGCAACTGAACCTACTGAAATACATCATCGACTATCCGGCAGAAGAAAATATAGCACTGGTACCGGTGAATACAGAAATGATTACGCCCGCAGCACTCACCGGGCTATCTGAAACACTATATGAACTACAGCTGCTGCAATCACAGAAACAACTCGCAGAGCAACAAAAAACAATAGTCAGCAACGGTTACATCCCCTCCTTGAGCTTGACGGGAAGCTGGATGTTCTCCGCCTATACGGACAAAGCTTACCATTGGTTCCATTCCGGCCCTTCCAACCATTGGTATCGCTCCTATGGAGTGGGACTCTCCTTGCGTATTCCCATTTTCGACGGACTGGACAAACGCTACAAGATGCGCAAGGCAACCATTGACATAGAGAACATCAAACTCGCTCAAGAGAATACCCGAAAAAATCTTCAGACACAATATCTGAATGCCACCAATGACCTGATGAACAGCCAACGTAACTTTAAGAAGCAGAAGGACAATTATCTGCTTGCCGAAGATGTATATACCGTCACCATGGACCGTTATCGGGAAGGAATCGCCTCAATGACCGAAGTATTGCAGGACGAAATGCGGATGAGCGAAGCCCAAAACAACTATATCAGTGCCCACTACAATTACCGGATAACCAATCTGACTTTGCTGAAGCTGACGGGACAGCTGGAGACGTTGAGCCCCTCAATTCATTAAAGAGGAAGATGAATAGAGCCCGTATTCAAGGACGGATGTATATATAATAAGTAAACAATATAATATAGAAAATATGGAAACAAAAGAGAACAATAACACCGCAAGTACCCACCAAGAAAAAGCACGGAAATTGAAGAAGCTTCGCCGTTGGCAAATCGTTGTCAGCCTATTAGGAATAGCTATCCTTATCTGGGGAATTATTCAAGTGGTCTGCCTCTTTTTGAACTACAAACGGACGGAAACCAGTAATGATGCACAGATTGAACAATACATATCTCCCGTCAATCTGCGCGCATCAGGATATATCAAGAAAATTTGTTTCACAGAACACCAAGAAGTACACAAAGGAGATACCTTACTTATATTGGACGACCGGGAATATAAAATCAGAGTCATGGAAGCTGAAGCTGCACTCAAGGATGCACAAGCCGGTGCCACAGTCATTGGTGCCACACTACAAACCACGCAAACTACAGCCTCTGTCTACGACGCCTCCATAGCAGAGATAGAAATCCGCCTTACCAAGCTGGAGAAAGACCGCCAACGATACCAGAATCTGGTGAAGAGAAACGCTGCCACCCCCATTCAATTGGAACAGATAGAAACCGAATATGCAGCTACCCACAAGAAGTTGGAAGCCGTGAAACGACAACAGAAAGCTGCCTTGTCGGGTGTGAACGAAGTGTCACATCGCCGTGAAAATACCGAAGCTGCCATACAACGGGCAACAGCCGCACTCGAAATGGCACGACTGAATCTCTCCTACACCGTAGTAGTAGCTCCTTGTGATGGGAAATTGGGGCGGCGTACTCTTGAAGAAGGACAATTCATCACTGCCGGACAAACCATCACCTACATTCTGCCTGACACACAAAAGTGGATTATAGCCAACTACAAGGAAACCCAGATTGAGAATCTGCACTTGGGACAAGAAGTAGTCATTACCGTCGATGCCATCAGCGACAAAGAATTCAAAGGAAAAATCACTGCCATCTCCGGAGCCACCGGCTCCAAATATTCCCTAGTGCCCACGGATAATTCTGCCGGCAACTTCGTGAAGATACAGCAACGCATCCCAGTCCGCATCGACTTTACCGATTTGTCTAAAGAAGACAACAGTAGCCTTGCCGCCGGTATGATGGTAATAGTCAAAGCGAAAACAAAAAAATAGGGATTAAGGATTAGAGGTTAGGGATTAAGGCAACCAACTCCTTAATCCTTACCCCCTAATCCTTAATCTTTAACCCTTAATCCCTAACCCCTTAACCCTTATCCCCATGCCCTCATACCCCAAGAACTATCCTTTCTACAACTGGGTACCCAAACCGGTAGGTATCATCATCCTATTCGTATTCTTTTTGCCGATACTGACTGTGGGCGGTACCTACTCGGTGGCAAGCACCGAAATGATGAGCGAACTCGGCATCATTTCCGAGCATATCCAGTTTGCCAACTTCGCCACTTCCATTGGCATGGCAGCATTCTGCCCTTTTCTGTATAGGCTGGTAGTCATACGCCGGCAGAAAATGATGTGCCTGGCAGGATTCTCCCTGATGTACATCTTCAGCTATATCTGTGCCAAGACAGACAGCGTTTTCCTGCTGGCACTATGCAGCATCTTTATGGGATTCCTACGAATGGTGCTGATGATGGTCAACCTCTTCACCCTCATAAAGTATGCAGGGCATATCGAGGCGTACGACAAAATTACACCCGGCAACGAGCCCACAACTGACGAAGGCTGGGACAAGCTGGACATCGAACGGAGTGCGGCACAACCCGCCATCTATCTATTCTTCATGGTACTGGGGCAATTGGGAACCTCGCTCACCGCCTGGCTCGCTTTTGAATATGAATGGCAGTACATACACTACTTTATGATGGGGCTACTATTACTTTGCATCCTCATCACCTTCATTACTATGCCTTATCATAAATATACCACCCGCCGTTTCCCCATCAACTTCAAGCAGTTCGGCAATGCCTCCATCTTCTGCATCACACTGACCTGCATTACCTACGTGCTTACTTATGGCAAAGTGCTCGACTGGTACGATGACCCAACCATACAATGGGCCACAGTCTGCGCCATCATTGCTGGCGGCATATTTCTCTATATCGAGTCTACCCAGCGCAATCCTTACTATCAGCTCGATGTATTCAAACTGCGTACCATCCGTATGGGTTTCCTATTCTATTTTCTGTTAATGGTACTGAATTCCAGCGCCATGTTTGTCAATGTATTCACGGGCATAGGCATGAAACTGGACAACTTTCAGAATGCCACCCTGGGCAACTGGTCCATGCTGGGCTACCTCATCGGCGGTATAGCCACTATCTGGCTCAGCGTAAAAGGCGTACACTTCAAATATCTCTTTGCCGCCGGTTTCCTTCTATTGGGGCTTTCCGCCATGTTCATGTATTTCGAGGTACAAGGTGCAGGACTGTACGAACGGATGAAGTATCCGGTCATCATCCGTTCTACCGGTATGATGTTCCTCTATTCGCTGATTCCAACCTACGCCACCCAACGCATGCCTTACAAATATCTTTCTTCTTGGATATGTACCATGCTTACCGTACGCATGGTATTGGCTCCCAGCATCGGAGCCGCACTCTATACGAATGTACTGCAAGAACGCCAACAGCACTACGTCACCCGCTATGCACAGAATGTAGACATGCTGCACCCCGAAGCATCCACCTCGTTTACCCAGACCGTACAAGGTATGCAATATCAGGGAAAGAGCAAACAAGAAGCAATCAGCATGGCTGCCATATTCACCAAAGGACGCATCCAAGTGCAGGCCACCCTCTCTGCTGTAAAGGAAATGGCAGGATGGACACTCTACGCCTGCTTGTTTTGCATGATATTTGTGCTTGTCGTGCGGTATCCTAAACGAAAATTACTAACTTAGCAGACAATTTTCAGTATAACCTGTAATTTTGTCTGTTATGGATACCCAACAAGAACGTTTATCTCACTTAGACCGCGCATTGTCAAACGGAGAAAACATTTGTAGTTCAGAAGGTATGCTCTGCTCCTTTCCTGCCTCCCTGAAAAAACCTTTTATGATTAATGGAGCAGGACTGATAGTTTGCCGCCAGGGTAACTTCACCTTTTCGCTCAATATGAAAGTATTCTCGGCCCAGGCTGGCGAAACAGTTTTCATTCCGGAAGATTCCCTCTTCCAAGTGCTGAGCGAATCGGAAGACCTGCAACTATTCATATTCATTTACCAGATAGAACCGATAAGGGACATCATAGGCAATTCAGTGGCAACCATGTACCTATACATGCAGCTCCGGACCGAACCATGCTACGTATGGAACACCGGAGACGAAGAAGAAGTCCTGAAATACATGTCCTTACTGGACAATACCCTGCACTTAGACAACAACACCTTCAACGACAACGAACAAAGGCTGCTTCTGCTGGGACTCACATACCGCATCTGTTCCATTTACAACCGTAAACTGATGAACCTTAAAACAACGGTTGGCCACAAACATGAAATTTTTATCCGGCTGATTCAGTTGATAGATGCGCACTACACGGAAGAACGCGGTGTAGAGTTTTATGCAGACAAACTCTGCTTATCACCCAAATACCTCTCTGCACTATCCAAGTCCGTCTGCGGATTCACCGTGCAGGAACTGATATTCAAATCCATCATCCGCAAAAGCATCTCACTACTCAAGAACACCCAGAAAAATATCCAGGAAATCGCCGATTTCTTCAATTTTCCCAATGCTTCTTATTTTGGTACATTTTTCAAGAAACAAACAGGCATGTCTCCGCAACAGTACCGCAAAAAATAGAAAACGTTACGCTTTCAACCGGATAACGAAGCGGCTCCCCTTACCCAGCTCACTCTGAACAGTCAGTGTACCGCCATGCGCTTCCACAAAGTCTTTCGAAATGGAAAGTCCTAAGCCACTACCTTGCACTTTAGTGCCCGGCACTCGGAAATAACGGTCAAAAATGCTCTGGTGATAACGCGGGTCGATACCTTTTCCAAAATCCTGCACATACATTTCCACAAAATCCTCGTCATGCTTGGCGCCGATAACCACCCTCCCGTTCTCTTTGGAATAGCGGATAGCATTACTCAACAAATTGGTGAGTACCCAAGCAATCTTTTCGCTATCGACAAACAATTTAGGCATTTTTTCTTCCGGATACTCCACTTCTATCTGAATGCCGAATTTATCAGCCTGTACCTGATTAGCCTTGATGGCATACTCTATCAGTTCAATGGGCTTTGTTATTTTAGGCATCATCTGCAGTTTACCGGCTTCTACCTGCGTCATGTTCAGTAGTTCTCCGGTAATCCCAAGAAGGCGATCAGCATTTTCCTTAATGCTGTTCGATAATTGCTCCTGCTCGTCGTTCAACACCCCTACCCGTTTGTCCTCCAACAACTGCAGACTCATCAGAATAGCGGATATAGGCGTTTTCAGTTCATGAGAAATAGTCGAGATAAAAGTAGTCTTGGCACTATCCAATTCTTTGAATTCTGTAATATTTTTCAGTAAAATCACATCGCCAAGATTATGAGGTTCGTCATCATCAGCCTCTGCATTTATAATGGTAATGTAAGAAGCTTTAAAGTAACTCTCCTTATTGTCTGCATAAATCTTCAACGGTTCTTTCTTTTCACCCGGATTTACCAATTCACGAACTAAACGGCGGAGCAAATCATTCTTCAAAGAAAGCTCCTCAGCCGAACGGCGAATTACCTCTTCCCGTTTTAAATTCAGCACAGTTAAAGCCTCATTATTGATAAAGAGAATTTCCCTATTACGGTTCAAACCAATAATAGGTTCATCAATACTATTCACAATAGCCTCAAGAAATTTCTTAGCAGAAAGTATGTCGTTCAGCGTACTGGCGCGATACTCCGTCAGTCGTTCAGCCATCCGATTAAAACTATCAGCCACTTCACGAAATTCCTCGTGTCCACTCATATCCAGACGTTTCTCATAATTATGGTTCGCTATTTCAAGAATCCCACGCGTCAGTTCTTGAATAGGTTTGCTGATGGAACGGGGAAGCCATACCAACAATATGATACTGGCAAAAATACATACCCCACCTATCACAGAAATCCAGAGCAATGCACGTTGCAATCCCGGTACAGCAGCAGGACTATCCGGCTCTGTAGCCGTCAGTATCTGTAGATTCACCACAGAAAGAGCAACCAACAAAATAATCATTCCAGCCAATACCCCTACGCTGAGTATCAATTTTGTACGAATATTCATAATGTTCCTAAGAATTAATATTATGCAAGTATAATCAAATCTATGTTTACTTGTGCCAAATCACGCACAAATTTTCGGTATTTCAATATCATGAACAATGATTTCGGAAAAGAAAGTGACGGACTTCCCATGCAGACAGTTGTTATCTGTTTCTCCTTACAAGTATCAACAATGCTTCCCAGCACATCCGGCGATTGCACCTGAACGACCTCCCCTCCCAGTTCGGTCACCAATTTGAAGTGGTTCAATAAATACCTTTGATTTGCCAGACCGATGCGGTCAGTACTTTCTCTGGGAGTCTGCACATAAAGGGCAACAAACGAAGTATTGTAGCGGGTTGCCAGACGTGCAGCTTTACGAATGATGCGTCGTGGTGTTTTCTCGTTGCTGCTGATACATGCCAGAAATCTCTCATGACGGACTCCCACACTGGTAACCACTTCATTCTCCACTTTCTTTTCCACCCGTAAAGCCACCTCTTTTAAAGCCAGTTCACGTAATTGGAGAATATTTTCCGTTTTAAAGAAATTGTTCAAGGCAGTAGAGACCTTTTCCGGCTTGTAAATTTTTCCAGCTTTCAGACGGGCTATCAATTCTTCCGCAGTCAAGTCAATATTCACCACCTCATCTGCCTCTTGCAAAACGCTATCGGGAATACGTTCCTTCACCTCAATACCCGAGATGCCTTGTACTTCTTCATTGACACTCTCAATGTGCTGGATGTTAACGGCAGAAATCACATTGATACCCTCATCAAGCAAATCCATCACATCCTGCCAGCGTTTCTCATTCCGGCTACCTTCCACATTGGTATGTGCCAGTTCATCCACCACTACTATCTCAGGGTGTATCTGGATAATGGCATCCAAATCCATTTCTTCCAGCTCTTTTCCTTTATAGAATATCTTACGACGAGGAACAACGGGCAATCCTTCCAACATAGCATCCGTACCGGCACGCCCGTGTGTCTCTATATAGCCTATCTTCACATCTACTCCGTTGTCAAGTAACTCGTGTGCTTCCTGAAGCATACGATAAGATTTACCTACACCAGCAATCATGCCGATGTAGACTTTGAACTTGCCACGCCGCGACTTTTTAATCAAATCAAGAAAATGCTGTACGCTTTCTTCCCTACTCATTTCTTCTGTTTTTTTACTTGTCTTATATATGCCATATAACCCGTAACGATCATCACGACCGCCACGGGCATCCAACACTAATTCATGAGTTCTAAAGTTATATCTAAATAAATCATGGCCTTAAAGTAAAGCCGAATACCAGATGTGCATCTTCCATACGAGGGTTCCAAATGGCTTGTGCAAATACAGGTATTGAGAAACTGTCAGTAATCTTGACTTCCGTAATACCTTTCAGTGCCACATTGGTTACGGCAAACCCGCTGTTAGGAACGCCATATACTCCTACCCCAGCTTCATAAGGCAGAAATCCGCAAGTCAGGTTCAAATCTACAGACTTAACACTGAACGGATAGTTGAGTTCAACATACGAAGAATAATTCTGCCTGCCTTTATCATCTTTGTCAGCTCCGGCAAACATAGTGTACCAAGCGATTGACAAAGGAAACTTTTCAACCGGCAATGTATAGGCTAATCCCGCTTCAAAGTGATGAGCTGTTTCGTGGCTCTTAAAATTAAAATACTTTCTTGCTCCTTGTCCGCCCCACCACAAGCTGGCAACAGAAAAAGTTAGACCTGATTCTCCCAAAGCATAGGCAGCCGTCAAATCAATCTCCTTAGCCGCAGCCCCTTCCCCTGAAGAAACTCCGTCAAAATCGGTAGAGCCCCATGCCGTCAAAGAAAAATCACCGACCCCAAAACCCAAAGTGGGCTGAAAACTGACTCCCGTCTGGTAAAAGCCGCGCCAAACATAAGAACTGACTAAATCACCTTGTATTGTAAATTCCTGAGCTTGCACTTTGCCGGTTCCCATAAAACAAGCAGCTACCATACTCGCAAAAACTAGAATTGATATTTTTAAACTTTTCATATCCAACTATTTATTTACCATTACTAATCAATCGTTGAAAGGCAGGAAGGAAGTTTCGGCTCCCCCTGTAAAATGACAGTCTTTCGCTGCCTGAACAGAAATACTTCCGCTCCTGCCCATAACACATGACAAACACAACTAAAAAATTATTTATTCTGATCGGCTTCTTCTAATGCAATGTTCAGTTCCAGCACATTGACAGTTTCCGTACCAAACACCCCCAAAAAGGGTTTGCTGATGTTCTTGTCTACAATGGCTTTCACTTCAGCCTCGTTCATGCCACGTGCCTGAGCCACACGCTTCACTTGTACATAAGCACAAGCAGGTGTGATATGTGGGTCTAGACCGGAACCACTGGCGGTTACCATTTCAGCAGGCACATCCTTGCGGCTCAGATAAGGATGATGTACCAGAAAAGTATCGATACGGGCTTCCACTTCTGCCAGGTATTCATCGTTCGTAGGTCCCTTGTTACTACCACCCGAAGCATCGGCTGTATAATTACCCGCAGATGGGCGTCCCCAGAAATAAATATCTTGCGTAAACATCTGGCCTACATTGGCTGCACCTACCACTTTACCATTGAGTGTTGCCACCTCTGCATTTCCCTTGTTGGGACCGGCGAACTGTGCAAATATCCACAAGACAAGGATATAGAACAGAGAGAAAAATATGCAAAATGCAATTGTTATTTTAAATGATTTCCAAAGAGTTTTCATTTTATCCAAGTTTTAAAAAAACAGACTAACTATCATATCTATCAGTTTGATGCCGACAAACGGAGCAATGACGCCACCCACACCATAAATCAACAGATTGCGACGAAGTAGAGCACTGGCACCGATCGGCTTATACTGAACACCTTTCAAAGCCAACGGAATCAAGATAGGAATAATGATAGCGTTGAATATGACAGCCGAGAGAATGGCCGTTTCAGGGCTATGCAGTCCCATAATGTTCAGAGGAGCCAACTGAGGGATGGCTACCATAAACAAAGCAGGGATAATAGCAAAGTACTTGGCAACGTCGTTCGCAATGGAGAAGGTAGTCAACGTACCGCGCGTCATTAACAACTGTTTGCCAATCTCCACAATTTCAATCAGCTTCGTCGGATCGTTGTCAAGGTCCACCATGTTACCAGCTTCTTTGGCTGCCTGCGTACCGCTGTTCATTGCCACACCCACATTAGCTTGTGCAAGGGCGGGAGCGTCGTTTGTACCGTCACCCATCATAGCCACCAGCTTACCGGCCTGCTGTTCTTTTTTGATATATTCCATCTTGTCTTCCGGCTTGGCTTCAGCAATGAAATCATCTACTCCAGCTTTCTCTGCAATATATTTGGCTGTCAAAGGGTTGTCACCGGTCACCATCACAGTTTTCACACCCATCCTGCGAAGACGCTCAAAACGTTCCTGAATGCCCGGTTTGATAATATCCTGCAACTCAATTACCCCAGTAACTTTCTGATTGACACATACCACCAGCGGAGTTCCACCGTTGCTGGTAATTACAGCAATCACCTCTTCAATCTCTTTCGGGAACTTGTTTCCGGCATTTTCCACAATCTTGCGAATAGCGTCGAATGCGCCTTTACGTATCTGAGTACCATCCTGCAAATCCACACCCGAACATTTTGTTTCGGCTGTAAACTTAATCATATGAGCACCGGTAGTATTCAAATCACGCATACGATGACCGTTTTCACGTCCCAGTTCAATGATAGACTTACCCTCCGGAGTCTCGTCAGAAAGTGAGGACAACAAGCAAGCCTCTACGAACAAATTCTCGTCAACACCCGAAGCCGAATGAAACTTAGTAGCTTTACGGTTACCGATTGTAATGGTGCCAGTCTTGTCTAGCAACAAGGTATCAATGTCACCGGCTGTTTCTACCGCCTTACCGGATTTTGTAATTACATTAGCGCGCAAAGCACGGTCCATCCCAGCAATGCCGATGGCAGAAAGCAGTCCGCCGATAGTAGTCGGTATCAAGCAGACAAACAAAGATATGATGGCTGCAATGGAGATATAAGTTCCCGGATGGTCAATATTCGTATAATCAGCCATAGGAATCAACGTTACACATACAATAACGAATACCAAAGTGAAACCAGCCAGAAGAATAGTCAATGCTATTTCGTTCGGAGTCTTCTGGCGAGTAGCGCCTTCTACCAAAACAATCATCTTGTCAAGAAAGCTCTCACCCGGTTGCTGCGTCACCAATACCTTGATTTTATCAGAAAGAACTTTTGTACCACCAGTTACGGAACTCTTGTCACCACCGGCCTCACGGATAACCGGAGCAGATTCACCGGTAATGGCACTTTCGTCAATGGAGGCCAAACCTTCCACAATCTCACCGTCGGCAGGAATCGTATCTCCTGCTTCACAAATAAAATAGTCACCTTTCTTCAAACGTGAACTGCTAACGGTATGGATTTTACCGTCAACCAACACTTTAGCAGGAGTCTCTTCACGGGTTTTACGCAAACTGTCAGCTTGGGCCTTACCACGAGCTTCAGCGATGGCTTCAGCAAAATTAGCAAACAGTAACGTCACAAACAAGATGATGAATACCAATAAATTATATCCGAATGCTCCATATTCCGAAGTACCCAATGAAAGGAAACAGACAATCAGCATGACAACCGTTACGACTTCCACCGTAAACATAATCGGATTCTTTATCATCACCCGTGGATTTAGCTTCACGAATGATTGCTTCAAACTTTCCATTACTTGCTCCTTCTGAAACAGAGAAGCTGATTTATTATCTTTCATACCTATGAAATTACTTTTTACAAACTACTATTACAAACTGAAATGTTCAGCAATCGTACTCAATGCATGTGCCGGGAAGAATGACAAGGCAGCCACAATAAAGATAACGGCAAAAGTCATCACACCGAAAGTTACTGTATCTGTCTTCAGCGTACCGGCACTCTCCGGAACATATTTCTTTCCGGCCAACAGACCAGCAATGGCTACCTGACCTACGATAGGCAGGAAACGTCCTAAAATCAGCGTCCAGCCGGTAGTATAGTTCCAGAAGTAAGTATTGTCGCCCAATCCTTCGAAGCCAGAACCATTATTGGCCGCAGCCGAAGTATATTCATAAAGCTGCTCACTCAGTCCGTGGAAACTGGGATTATTCAACCAGCCGCCTTCACCTGCCACAAATTCAGGATAATGAGCGAACAAAAAGCAAGAAAGTGCCACACCGCCCAAGATGATAAGCGGATGAAGCAGTGCCACAATGGTAGCAATCTTCATTTCACGCGCCTCTACCTTCTTACCGAGAAATTCCGGAGTACGTCCCACCATCAGTCCACTGATGAATACGGCGATAATGATGAATGTATAATAGTTCATGAAACCTACACCCACACCTCCAAACCACGTATTAATCTGCATGTTCAGCATTTCCATCATACCGGAAAGAGGCATCGTTGAATCATGCATACCATTCACAGAGCCATTGGAAGTAACTGTAGTCACAATACTCCAAAGAGCAGTAGCAGCAGACCCTAAACGGACTTCTTTACCTTCCATTGCTCCATTGTCTTGGGCAATTCCCATCTCATCAATGCGCGGATTACCTCCCATCTCCTGCGAAACATTGATGCAAACACCGACAAGAAAAGCAAAAAGCATTACGCTATAGATAGAGTAAGCCATCTTCTTACGTTTGATGTAAAAGCCGAGTGCAATCACCATAGACATTGGTATAATTAGGATAGACCAACATTCTGCAATATCTGTCAAGTAAGTAGGATTTTCCAACGGATGTGAAGAGTTACATCCAAAGTAACCGCCACCGTTCGTACCCAATTGCTTGATAGGAACAATCGCTGCCGTAGGACCTTGTGAAACCAACTGGGTTTGTCCTTCCATCGTCTGAACTTCCAGCTTACCATCAAATCCCATCGGAGTACCTTGTAGAATGAGGATGAAGCCCACAATCAACGAAAGCGGTAATAATACACGGGTACAGCTCAAAACCAAGAACTTCCAGAAGTTACCGATAGTCTTCGTCGATTTAGCAGCCATACCCTTCATGATACCTGCCATAGCTGCCATACCGGTAGCGGCGGTAATGAATTGGAACAACATAATGACGAACAACTGTGTAAAATATGTCAGTCCGCTTTCACCGGAATAATGCTGCAAATTACAGTTCACCATAAAACTGATACATGTATTGAATGCCAGGTCCGGTGTCTGGTTAGTGTTTCCATCCGGATTTAACGGCAACCACTGCTGTGTACAGAGTAGCACCATGCCCCATACAAACCAAAAGGCATTCAGAATCAGCAGGGCTTTCAAGAACTGTTTCCAGTTCATCTCTTCCTCCGGATTGACTCCGGCCACTTTATAAATCAATCTCTCGACCGGCTTCATGAAATCCGACCATGTCTTTTCGCCTTTGTAAACCTTGGCAATATACTTTCCCAGAGGATAGGATATCACAATCAGCAGAACAATCTGCAAGGCTACACCTAAAATTTCAGTGTTCATTTCTCCACTCTCCATTCATTAAAACTTTTCGGGTCTTATCAGCACATAAGTCAGATACCCGAACATTACAATACCTAATACAAATAAAGCTGTGTACATAATTCTCTCTTTTAAATCTTCTCAAACCAATCTACGCATTTCCAGAAAAGCCAAAAGGCGAACAAACCGCTCAATAGGCAAAAAATAAATGATACTGTTATTCCCATGTTTTTACCTTTTAAAATGTTACTACATATTTTTGTCTGCCAGGAATGTGCCAAATATGTGCCAAAAAGAGCGCATATACCATACACCATTAATTATCAACAGAATACATACTAAACAAGTATAAAAAGAAACAGGTTGCACCCTTTCAAAATGAAAAGGTGCAACCTGTTTTGATATGTTTTAGCCCATAGGCACTTTCTGCTTCTAAGCCTGTTTCAAGAATAATCTTGCCACGGTCCTATATCGAAGGTACCTCAGTCGTATACTGAGCCCCCTATTATAGATCTGAGATCTTGTATTCCTCAATCTTCCGATACAACGTCGTCAAACCTATTTTCAATAACCGGGCTGCTTCTGTCTTATTCCCCTTTGTATACTCCAGTACACGGGCAATATGCCGGCGTTCCATAGCTGAAAGTTCAAAACTGCCGGGACTTGAATCATTGGAGTGTTCATAATGGGCATTCTGAATATCAAACGGCAAATCAGCAATGTCCAGATGTCCGCTCTCGCAAACAATCATACTACGTTCTATCACATTACGTAATTCACGGATATTTCCCTTCCACGGTTGGGAGTCCAATGCTTCAAGAAATGCGGGAGCTATTTCAACCACCGGACGCGCCAGCTGTTCTGCAAAACTCTTTATAAAGGCCTTCGCCAACAGCCGGATATCACCTGCACGTTCGCGCAATGGCGGCAGATGTATCTGAAATACGCTTAATCTATAAAACAAATCCTCACGGAAACGTCCGGCAACAATTTCCTGGGACAAGTTGCGGTTCGTAGCGGCAATGATGCGGACATTGACACGGGTAGGTTTCGTATCACCTATCTTAATATACTCACCGGTTTCAAGAATACGCAACAACTTGGCTTGCAGTTCAAACGCCATCTCACCGATTTCATCCAAAAAAATAGTCCCATTGTTCGCTTCCTCGAACAGTCCCTTCTTATCCTTCAATGCACCGGTAAACGAACCGGCTTTATGACCGAACATTTCACTTTCCAGCAACTCCTTGCTGAACGAAGAACAGTTAACCGCTACAAAATTCTGCCGTGCACGCTTACTACTGTAATGGATGGCCTGGGCAAATACCTCCTTACCCGTGCCCGTTTCTCCAGTCAACAGTACAGGAACATCAGTTCCCGACACCTTCTGAGCTAATGAAACGGCATCCTTCAGAACTTTGGATTCTCCCAGGATAGAATCAAAAGAGTACGTCTGCCCCACCTTCTTCTCCAGTTTTTCCAACCGTACATTCATACGCGCTTTCTCTACGGCACGGCTTATCAGAGGAATAATCTTGTTATTATCGTCTCCCTTGGTGATATAGTCGAAAGCACCGTTCTTGATGGCTTGTACTCCATCGGGGATATTGCCATGCGCTGTCAGCAGAATGACTTCCACATTGGGTGCCGCCTTCTTGATAGCCAACACCAAGTCCACCCCATTTCCATCGGGCAGAAATACATCGCACAAAGCAACATCAGGATTTTGGAGTTCCAGTTGTTTCAGGGCAGCCCTACAATCACCGGCCTGACAGACATCATACCCCTCCAACTCCATCATACGCGTCAGAAGAGTACGGATTTGTACTTCATCATCAATGATTAGAATCTTACTCATATCTATTCGATAAGTTTTTAAACTGATAACGGTAAAAACAGGGGTGTGCAAATATAAGGCTTTTCCCGAATATCGACGGCACATCTTTTGAACTTTTATAAATGAAAAGCCAAGAGCCTGCTACCAGCCAGAGCATGAATATCCCACCACGGCAATGCTACAACGGCATTATGCAGGCCAAGCTCAGGTGGCAAGCCCCGTCCTCCCCCCCTTTCATTTTGGGAAGAGGCCACCTGAAATGAAAAGCCGGAAGGAAGAACCTCCGGATGAATGCAATTATGAAACTGTTAAAAAAGAAACAAGAAATGAAAGTTTGTAAATTCGGCGGAACTTCCGTCGGCACCGTAGAGAGAATGAAACATGTAGCAACACTCATTAAAGATGCAACACCCAAGATTGTGGTACTGTCTGCCACCGCAGGCACTACCAACCATCTGGAGGAGATTGCCGCCAACTTATTCAACCGTGAAATGGAACAAGCCCACGACCGCATCACCCGGCTGGAATTCCAGTTCATCGAATTTGCCAATGGGTTGCTGACCGACGAGAAACTGAAACGGGAAGCAATAGATTATATCCTCGACCGCTTCCAGCAACTATGGAAATTTACCAAGAACTCTTTCACCTCCGTCGAAGAGAAGGAGGTGCTGGCACAAGGCGAACTTATCAGTACCGCTCTGATGCATTTCTACCTGCGCGAGCTGAAAATTCCCAATGCACTGCTTTGTGCATTCGACTTCATGCGTACCGGCCCCGACAACGAACCTGACTTGGAATATATAGAACAAAAACTCCGAGAACAGCTTGCCTGCCATCCCGGCATCAATCTCTTCATCACTCAGGGTTTCATCTGCAAGAATGCCTATAACGAAACAGATAACCTGAAACGCGGCGGCAGTGATTACACTGCTTCCCTCATTGGCACCGCCCTCCAAGCAGACGAGATACAAATATGGACGGACATAGATGGCATGCACAACAATGATCCGCGCGAGGTGTCAGGTACCCGCCCCGTGAAACGCCTCAGCTTCAACGAAGCCGAACAACTGGCCTTCTATGGTGCCAAGATACTGCATCCTTTCTGTATCGCTCCGGCACGCCTAAGGAATATTCCCGTCCGGTTGCTTAACTCTATGGAACCATCGGCAGAAGGCACGCTGATTTCCAACCTGCAGGACGACAATATCATCAAGGCCATAGCCGCCAAGGACCACATCATATACATAAAGTTCGAATCGAACCATAATCTGTGTCCCTATCTGTTCATCAGCAAGATTTTCGACATTTTTGCCAAGTACCGTACCCCCCTCTGCCTGCTGGTATCTTCCAATCTGGACGTATCTGTGGCTATAGACGACTGCACTCGTTTATCGAACATCATCTCCGAACTACGCCAATATGCCCATGTATTGGTAGAAGACCGCATGACCATCGTCTCCGTGGTGGGCAACATGCAATGGGAATTTGCCGGGTTTGAGGCAAAGATTATGGAGGCGCTAAAGGACATCCCCCTACGGATGATTTCATATGGCAGCAGCAATAATGACGTGGCATTCGTCATTAAGAATACAGACAAAAAAAGGGCTTTACAAGCCCTAAATGATAAGTTATTCCAACCGGAATATGCAGAACGGAACTAAAAGAAATGGTTCCGTATCTCCTTCGCGATGTAACGGCCCATCAGCTCCTGCCCCGGTTTGTCGGGATGCAACCCGTCGCGCAGATAGCGCCCACTACCGGAAGGCTGCTCAAACTTTTCGGTGATACCACAGTTGGAGTAACAGTCTATCAGCTGCACGGAAAGCGCCCGGCACAACTCACGCAAGATGGCAATCTTCTGCAGATTCAGTGCATTGTGTTCGGGGGTGCCGGTCTGAATCGGCGTGCACACGAATACGCGGCATTGGGGATAATGCTCCAGAATGGTCTGAATGGACCAACGGACACCGCCCGCCATGGTGTTGACATCTACTTCATCGAGCGTCTTCCCTTTAAGGGCCTCTTCGGCACTACCCAAGTTACGGTCATTCGTTCCCATAGAGAACACAAAGACATCGGGCGCAGGGTAAGCGCCACTTTCCACTTCGGCTATGAACTTCTGGATATGCACCTTTGACACGTTGTTGTGCCGCATCTGCAACTCATGCTTATCCTCCGTAGCCTGCCAACCGCCGGAGATGCCGGCAAAAGCTTCGCTGCCATAATCCTGAGTATCGGGATGGCATGCCCATGTGGCAGAACCGACCGCCACGTTGTGATGTGTAGCGAATCCGAGTTTATCCACTACAGTCTTAGACCATTGTTCGCCTGCGGTAATGCTGTTTCCGTCGCACCCGAAGTTCAGCTTGCTGAAGTCCGGATAAAGAGATTGCGCGTGCAGCGCAATCCCCATCCAGACAAGAATCCCCAAAACCATCAATCTATTCATCTTCTTATGATAGAAAACCTATGAAAAACGTTCAATAATTTCCATGCACATACGTCCGTTGTGATACGGACATTTCCAGAACCCCGCCTTGTCATCATCGGTGTTCACCGTGCCGTCGGCACGCACGCTCCAATGCC
>ENA-OOWN01000304-OOWN01000304.1-human-gut-metagenome-genome-assembly--contig:-NODE-304-length-43195-cov-21.077840_pt1 | contig 43195 bp, 29 predicted proteins | sample MGYA00241406_ERZ501319 | MGnify/ENA primary metagenome ERZ501319 (study PRJEB25962, sample SAMEA2042734) | human gut metagenome | biome: human gut; feature: human-associated habitat; material: faeces... | reverse complement strand
AAACATTCACTTACAATTTGTTAGTGAAAATCTCTAATGACCGATCTGGGATAAACGCCCTGGATAGCTTTTGTCTGAACAAAAGGATTGAAGATGAGCCGGAGATGCTGATTTAAAACTAATATTATAAGATACAAAACAAAAAGCCCTACTATTCTTCCAAACGGAATACTGCCACAAGAGGCAGATGATCACTGAACCCATCGAGCCAACGGGGACCGAGATAATTGCGGCGGGGCTTCACGCCGCCATATTTTGTATCCTCCTCAAGAAGGAAGGGTGCGTCATTGATATGACAGTCTACAAGAGCGGACGCGGTAGACGGATCAGAAAAGATATGATCGAGGTTGCCCCACTCGCCATGATAACGATACGTCGCACGGGCGCCATGCGTGCCTTGCGCTCCTGCAGAGACCTCTACCAACCCGGCGGAAACCAACCGGCGAAGAGAGGCGTTAGTGGAATAATCATTGAAGTCGCCGGCTATCAATATACGCGCTTTGGCCGACAGCTGCCTCAAGGAATCGACCGACGAGCACAACCGCTCGGCTACTGCCATACGTGCAGGCCTCGATATCCTCTCTCCTCCCAAACGGCTGGGAGCATGCACGACAAAGACATGAAGCGTGTCGCCATTGCCGAGAAGGCCGCCGGCATAAAGAATGTCACGCGTAGGACGATGGCTATCCGGCATCTTCACCCGGATGCCGTACCAACGGAGAAGACGAAAAGAAAAAGGAGAATAGAGCAACGCCACGTCAATGCCTCGCTCATCAGGGCTGTCGGTCATAACATAGTGATAACCCGCCCCTCGCAAAAGCGAGCGGCGGGTGAGATCGAAGAGCACGCTGTCATTCTCCACCTCCGTGAGTGCCACCAAGTCAGGAATCTTCTTCTCACTGCAGGAAAGGATCTCCTGCCCGATCCTGTTCACCTTCCGCCAATAACGGTAAGGCGTCCAGTGATGACTTGATGCCGGCAAGAACTCTTCGTCCTGTTTCAACGAATCGTCACGCGTATCGAAGAGATTCTCACAATTAAGCTCCACAAAAGTGAGGAGTGAAGATAATAACAGCGCTAAGAACATAGGCTTATTTGTCAGGAAGGAACAGCGGGTCCTCAGGCATCACCTCGACAGGTTTCTGCTCGGCCAGCCGCAGCAGATGCTCTGAAGCATATTTCTTGTCGACCACCAGACGGAACATATAGTTCTCCCACCAGCTGTTGGTCATTATCAGGCAACCATTATGACCGTAAGATGGTCCCCAGGAGTTCTCCACCTCCCACTTGACCGGCAGACCATTGGCATCCAGGTCAACGGCTGTCAGTGTCATGGCATGGGTCGATCCGCTGTCGAAAGTCGCGATCCTGTCGGCCTTGTTCATCGGGAACGTCGTACCCAGCAATGAGCCGTAGTCATAGTTGTCCACATCGAGGTAACCGCGCTTACGGTCAAACTGCTTGCCTACGTCATAAGACGAATACATCTTGTGGCCATCTTTCAATGAGGCGATGGCCAGCTGGGCAATGGAGTCAGCGGGCAGATTGAGATACACCCAGTTATGCCCGTCATAGGTGTGACGGTCCCACTGTACCTCGTATGTCTTGAAATACGGACGGCGGGGATCATTCATCACCATGAGGAACGTACCATTGAGCTTATGTCCCACCGTAGCCTGATAGAACTCCATAGGCGTATAGGTACGGGGCTGTCCGACAGCCTTGCCATTCTTGTCCTTGAAAGCGTAGCTGAACGACTTCACGGGCTCGCCGATGGTCAGAGTAAGCATGTGGTAAACGGTGGCCAGCATCTCTGTCTTACGTTTGGCAATGGCCTTCGTACTCTTTCCGGCTGCCACCATCCGGCGCAGCTCCAGTCCGTATTCGCGGAGCTTGGAAGAGAGCAGCGACTGCATCTTCGACGTGTTGTCCGTCGAGTACGTCTCAGGCATCACGCTCATAGGCACGAGTCCGTATTTCTCCGCCAGATCGGCCACGCCACAGAAAGTACCTCCGTCATTCAGGGGGTTCTTGAAAAAGAACTGTACGCGGATATCGTCCATCGGCTTGTCGGCACAGTCAATGACTCCCTGCAACATCAGATTAGCCTTCTCCAGCTGATCGTAGAAGAACAGATAAGCTTGCGAATATTCTACGCGAAGGGAATCGCCATGCTCGCGGGCAAAGTCAGAACGCAGCACGTTAAGTCCCGAAAACAGCCAGCAACGACCGCTCTGCTTCTGGTCGTGGATGCTTTGCTTGGGAGTAGTGATGCTGAAATAATCGTCTATCTGTCCTGCATTGGCACGGTTACGCGCCAACGCGTCTATGGAGTTGGAGGCAAGCGCATTGGCAAGGCCCCGATAAGCCGTAGCCCCCGGCTGTGCCTTTTCTATCTCACCCAACATTTTCGAGGAGATGCCGCCGCCGGGCGTCTGGGCATGAACGCATGTGACCGTGGCCAAAGCCAGGCCAAAGAGAAGGAGTCTGTTGCTGTGTTTCATATTAATTTGAGTAAATTGTAAGTCTATCGGCACAGCTAACCGACTGATGATCAGTGGCTGTGCAAGCATATATGCAAAATTAATAAAAATATTCTTTATCCGCAAGATGCAGAGATTGAAAAATCAGCATCGCTGACACAATTCATTCTTACAACACCCTCTCGCCTTAGCCACGCACCTCACGCCCTGCCATACACCTACATCTCCTTCCATACAGGAGCAGGATAGTTTTACAAGCTGCCATCCCCGCGAAGATGTAAAATATATTCAGTCAAGTTCAAACAACAGTAGAGACTTAATGGATTATATGTCATTGCCAAACATTCTTATAAGTGCCTTCGGTAAAAACAAACTGGACTACTGCAAGATAAAATAACGGGCGGACTGTCCCAAAAGAAGGTAAAGCATTGGGAGATGCCAATTAAAATAAATTAAAGGTGTGCTTGCTGTCTAATGACCATTAAGAATGAAGTTTCCATATTTCAACCGTCTGAAGACCGGAAACAGAGCCATTAACCATGTAACCTCTTTACCAGGCCCTCTCTTTAAAGGGAGACAAACCGAAAATATCAGATTGCATTCTTCTGTCAATATTCTTTCATCATTTATCATGCCATCACTTCCGTACCATCATCTGTCTATCCATCGGTACCGCCGTTTTCACTTTCGTTCTGATCCCTACGTGTAGGATCTTCTCAAAGAGGCCACAATCATTCCGTTGTATCCATATACCCCTGACATAATCATAATTTAAGCCGCTTTTCCTTTGCCGATTGCCTAATTTAAAGTATCTTTGCACAGACAAATTGCACTAAACGACTCTATGACAAAGAGGAAATACGAGTACTTGGATGCCATCAATTCTCCGGCTGACCTTCGGAAGCTTTCCATCGACGAGCTGCCTAAGGTATGCCAGGAACTGCGCCAGGACATCATTGACGAGGTGTCGGTCAATCCCGGCCACTTCGCATCAAGTCTGGGCGTAGTAGAGATCACCGTGGCTCTGCACTACGTTTTTGATACTCCCGACGACCGCATTGTATGGGACGTCGGCCACCAGGCCTATGGCCATAAGATCCTTACCGGTCGCCGCGACCGATTCTATACCAACCGCCAGCTGGGCGGCATACGTCCTTTCCCAACTCCCCTGGAAAGTCCTTATGACACGTTTACCTGCGGACATGCCTCCAACTCCATCTCCGCGGCTCTCGGCATGGCCGTAGCTGCGAAGAAGACCGGTCATCCCAACCGTCATGTCGTTGCCGTCATCGGTGACGGAGCCATGAGCGGCGGACTGGCCTTTGAAGGGCTCAACAATGTGAGCTCCACCCCTAACGACATGCTCATCGTACTCAACGACAATGACATGTCAATCGACCGCGCGGTAGGCGGTATGGAACAATACCTGCTCCACCTCGACACCAACGAGACCTACAACCGTCTCCGCTTCCGTCTGGCACAGTGGGCCCGCAACAAGGGACTGCTTCCCGACGACCGGCGCAAGGGCATCATACGATTGAACAACGCGTTGAAATCGGCCCTCTCCCATCAGCAGAACATGTTCGAAGGCATGAACATCCGCTACTTCGGACCTTTCGACGGACATGACGTGAAAGAGATCGTCCGCGTCCTGCAGCAACTGAAGAAGATGAAAGGGCCTAAGTTGCTTCATCTCCACACCGTAAAGGGCAAGGGTTATGAGCCGGCTGAAGAGAACCAGACCATCTGGCACGCGCCCGGAAAGTTTGATGCCGAGACGGGTGAGCGCATCCTGCCCGACACCTCCAATGAGCCGCCCAACTATCAGGACGTGTTCGGCCATACTCTTCTTGAACTGGCCCAACAGAATCCGAAAATTGTGGGGGTGACCCCGGCCATGCCCACAGGCTGCTCCATGAACATCATGATGAAAGCGATGCCCGACCGTACATTCGACGTAGGCATTGCCGAGGGACATGCCGTGACCTTCTCCGGCGGCATGGCCAAGGACGGCCTGATACCCTTCTGCAATATCTACAGTGCCTTTGCACAGCGTGCATACGACAACATCATCCACGATCTGGCCATCCTCAACCTGCATGTCGTGCTCTGTCTCGACCGCGCGGGACTCGTAGGACAGGACGGGCCTACACATCATGGAGCCTTCGATATGGCGGCGCTACGTGTGATACCTAACCTCACCATCGCCTCGCCGATGGATGAGCATGAGCTCAGATACCTGATGTACACTGCCCAGCAAGAGGGAATGGGCACATTTGTCATCCGTTATCCACGCGGACGAAGCATGCACACCGACTGGCACTGTCCGCTCAAGGCGATCCCCGTCGGTAAAGGCCGCAAGCTCAAAGAGGGCTCAGAAATAGCCGTGATCTCCATCGGCCCCATCGGAAACGAAGTGGAGCGCGTAGTCAAGGAGATGCCCGAGGTGGCTCACTACGACCTTCGCTTCCTCAAGCCTCTCGACGAGGAGCTGCTCAAGGAAGTGGGCGAACGTTTCCAGAAGATCATCACCATTGAGGACGGCGTACGCAACGGCGGCATGGGATCGGCCGTATTGGAATGGATGGACGACCACGGATATCGGCCGGAAATCCTGCGCATGGGCCTGCCCGACCACTTCGTGGAGCATGGCAAGGTGGAAGAGGAGTATAAGCTCTGCCATCTCGATGACGCATCCCTCAAAGAAAATATCTCTAAAATGCTATGAAGATCATTATCGTAGGCGCACATTCCATCGGCCGCCATTTGGCCCGGTTGCTCTCCCGCAATATGGAGGACATCACCGTGATCGATGAAGATGAGGAACGGCTCAACCGTATCGGTTCGGACTATGACCTGCTCACATTGCAGGGCGATCCCTCCAGCATGAAGATCCTGCGCGAGGCCGGCACGAAGGATGCCGATCTCTTCATCGCCGTCTCACCCGATCAGAGCCTTAACATCAACTGCTGCATCATCGCCCATGCCCTCGGATCGAAGAAGACAGTGGCCAAGGTGGACTGTGAGGAATATATCGAGGAGGAGATCGCCGACTTTTACAAGCAACTTGGAGTCGACAACCTCATTTATCCGGAAATGCTTGCCGCACGCAACATCAACAACGGTCTGAAGATGTCGTGGGTACGCGAGCGGTGGGACGTGCACAATGGGGCGCTCGTCATGCTCGGCATCAAGCTGCGTGAGACATGCACTATCCTTAACCGTCCCCTACGCGACCTTTGCGGGCCGGAAGACCCCTATCATGTCGTGGCTATAAAACGTGGCAACGACACCATCATCCCGGGCGGAAACGACGAGCTGAAGCTTTATGATCTGGCTTATTTCATGACCACGAAGCAATATATTCCCTACATCCGTAAGATCGTGGGAAAGGAACATTATGTCGACGTGAAGGACGTGATGGTGATGGGAGGCGGAAGAACCGCCGTACGCGCCGTCAACACCATGCCCGGCTACATGAAGCCGAAGGTGATCGAGATCAATCATGCCCGCTGCGAAGAGCTCGACCAGTTGCTCAAGGACGATGCCCTTGTGATCAATGGCGACGGCCGCGACGTCAGCCTCCTCATGGATGAAGGCATACGCAACACACAGGCCTTCGTAGCTCTCACAAGCAATGCCGAGACCAACATCCTCGCCTGCCTCACAGCCAAACGGCAGGGCGTGCGCAAGACCGTGGCCATGGTCGAGAGCATGGACTACGCCAACATGGCCGAGAGCCTCGACATCGGCACGATCATCAACAAGCGTGTCATCGCCGCCAGCCGTATCTATCAGCTCATGCTTGATGCCGATGTGATGAACGTCACCTTCCTCGTCTCTGCCAACGCTGATGTGGTGGAGCTTATTCCGAAGGACGGATCGAAAGTGACACGCAAGGCCGTAAGGGATCTCGGTCTGCCACAGGGAATGACCATCGGAGGTCTGGTACGCGACGGCAAGGGAATGCTGGTGTCCGGTAACACACAGATCATGCCGGGCGACAGCGTCGTCGTATTCTGTCACAACCTCAACATGAAAAAGATTGAGAAGTTCTTTAATTAGTTTCTTGGTTATAAGCGAAAACGCAAAGCATAAAGCTCAGAAGAATGATAAACTATAAGATCGTCTATAAGATCATCGGATCACTGCTTTTCATCGAGGCTGCCCTGATGAGCGGAAGCCTCCTGGTGTCGCTGATCTACAAAGAGGACGATATCTTCGCCTTCATCGTCTCCATCATCATCACGGCTTTCTTCGGTTTCATAATGAAATTTATGGGACGCAATGCCGAGAACCGGCTCTCCCGCCGCGACTCTTTTCTGGTGGTGACCTTGTCCTGGGCGCTTTTCTCGCTTTTCGGTACAATACCCTTCCTCACCGGCGGATATCTCCATAGCTTCACCGATGCCTATTTCGAGACGATGTCCGGCTTCACAACGACAGGTGCCACCATCATCGACGATGTAGAAGTCATGCCGCACGGCATTCTCTTTTGGCGCTCGCTGACACATTGGATCGGAGGACTGGGCATCGTTTTCTTCACCATCGCCTTGCTGCCTTCCCTTGTCGACGGCAGCATCAAGGTGTTCTCGGCAGAGGCTACCGGACCCTTCAAATCGAAGTTGCATCCCAAGCTGTCCATGAGCGCGAAATGGATCTGGATCGTCTATCTTGCCATATCCGTCACCTGCATGATCGCTTATAAGGTCTGCGGCATGGGCTGGTTCGACGCCATCAACTATTCCATGTCATCCGTGGCCACGGGTGGCTTCTCTACCCACAATCAGAGTACGGCCACCTTCCACTCGGCCGCCATCGACTATGTGACGATCTTTTTCTGCTTCCTCGCAGGCGCCAACTTCACACTGCTCTATTTCTCCGTGGCAAAGCTGAAGATCCGGCAGCTATGGCACGACTCTGAGTTCAAGCTGTACACCATCGTCGTGCTGGCCTTCACGGCCTTCATCATGTACCAGCTGATGGCACACAAAGGCTATGGCCTGGAGCATGCCTTCCGCTCATCACTCTTCCAGGTCATCGCATTCATCACCACGACCGGACTCTTCAACGAGGACGTGGGCCTATGGCCTCACATCACGTGGGTGATCCTCTCCATCTGCATGTTCATTGGAGCATGCAGCGGATCGACCTCCGGAGGCTTCAAGTGCATCCGTGCCGTCATGGTGCTGAAAATTGTACGCAACGAACTGAGGCAACGCCTTCATCCCAATGCCGTGCTGTCCGTCAAAGTGAGCGGACAGAATGTGCCGGACCACAACCGTGTATCGCTGCTCGCATTCCTTGCAGCCTATATCCTGCTGGTCATCATCTTTTCCATCGTGATGATCTGTCTCGGATTGGACAGCACGAATGCCGTCACGCTTACCCTCAGCTCCATCGGTAATGTAGGTCCGACGATGGGATCTCAGATAGGCCCGACGATGTCGTGGAGCGTTGTGCCAGATCTGGGCAAATGGTGCTGCTCACTGCTGATGCTCATCGGACGTCTTGAGATCTTCACCGTCCTTGTCATCTTCACCCCGGCCTACTGGCAGGAGAACTAAGGTTCAAAAGCGTGTGCGTGCCATCACATCCATTCTAAACAAGACATATTTCGGGAGACCGTTAGGATCCCTTTCTCTAACCAAAAACATAAATACATGCAACCATTAAGATTCAATCCTCTGTTGAAACAGACATTGTGGGGCGGCGAGCGCATCATCCCCTTCAAACACTTGGACAGTAATCTCACACAAGTGGGCGAGAGCTGGGAGATCTCCAGCGTGCCCGGCAATGAGACAACCGTAAAAGGCGGTCCTTACGACGGAAAGATCCTCAGTGAGGTCATCGCTGAGGAAAAGGAGAAACTGGTAGGAGCAACTTGCTACAAGCACTTCGGCAAGGAGCTGCCCCTGCTCATCAAGTTCATCGATGCTGCCCAGCCTCTCTCCATCCAGGTTCATCCCGATGACGAGACAGCTCGCAAGCAAGGCCACGAGCGCGGCAAGAATGAGATGTGGTATATCATGGACGACACGCCCGGTGCCTCTCTCATGGCTGGTCTGAAGACACAGATCACTCCTGCCGAGTATGAGCAGATGGTGGCCAATGACACGATCACCGACGCCATCAGCCACTATGATGTAAAGGAAGGCGACTGTTTCTATCTGCCTGCCGGACGTATCCATAGCATCGGCAAGGGCTGCTTCCTGGCCGAGATCCAGCAGACTAGCGATGTCACCTACCGCATCTACGATTTCAAGCGAAAGGACAAGAACGGCAACTACCGTGAGCTCCACACCCGTCTGGCTGCCGAGAGCATCGACTACCATGTGCAGGACAACTACCGCACGCAGTATGTCATGACTCCTGACCAGGGCGTCTCATTGGTGCAGTGTCCCTACTTCCATACATTCGTCTACGACCTCACCAAGCCCATGACCATCGATCTGAAAGATCTCGACAACTTCGTTATCCTCATCGTCACACGCGGCGAAGGCACGCTGACCGACAACGAAGGCAACACGGAGCAGCTCCGTCAGGGCGACACACTGCTTGTGCCTGCCACGACAGAATCACTGAAGGTTGACGGTCATGTGAAGTTCCTCTTCACCTATGCCGACTAACTGATTTGAGATATATAGTTCTGGAGATCCTCGCGTATTTGCCTCACCTGCGGTGACAGCAAATACCCGAGGTTCTTTTTTAGCATGTTCGTGATGTCCGACACACTGCTCTCATAACACGACAGCTCATTGCGGCGCTGCGTTCCGTGAACACTCTGTGCAGCAATCTCATTCTCCCGCTGACGGACAAGCTTGTCACACACGTTCTGCATGATCGGAAGCACCACGTTATTAAAGAGATGATGACCCTGTATATATAAGTAGGTATTGTCTGGCGTTACTCCAAGACGTTCCAGGTCTTTTTTCAGTGTAGGGATCGATTCGACCCATTGGGGATATTTATGCTCTAACAGATGTACGCGCGTGGTGACCTTATGACGAAGATGGTTCAGCGCCTCGTCTATCCTGTTCATCCGCGGAGTACTCATATCAATGACATGAAGGAAGTCACTCAACGTAAACTCTCCATAACGCGATGTGCGGTAGAACATGATGCTCCACACAAAAAGTGGATAGACAGTACGGGAATAGAGCATCAGATAGGTCTTAAAATCAAACAGCTGACGGTCGTTCAATGTCACGGCCACACAGACATCGCGCAGGGCGGGAGCATAACATTGCAGATTCTCTATGGCATAAGCATAGGTATGAAAGACATAAGGATTGCTGCACACTTCTTTTGACGTTGCCGTGGCACCCTGCTCGAGATAATCATAGTCGGCATCCACGCAAGCAATAAGGTTCTCGCCTGTCTTTCCGGAGAGCATGCTCATCAATGCGGCTTTCTTCCCCCGGTTAAGATGCTGCATACGCGAGGGCAGCATCACCTCAAAATAAAGACGGTCTGTCTCCATGCTACTAAGGATCGAGCGCCAGAAAAACACATCATCGTAGCTCTCCACATAAGCCACGATCTTCCGCCGCGCCGACTTGCTGTTGAGCCGGTTAGCCGCCTCGAAATAGGCTGATGAGATATTGTCACGCAGTCGCTTGCTCATTTTCCTTCTGTTTATGTCCACTAATGCGAATCACCACAGGATATGAAGCCTGGGGGCACACGTATCATTTGTCAGTGATATCCGTCACCTCTGTCACACGGTCAATCCATCCGTTCATGATCACGGCAGGCGAGTGGGTGGTAAGGATAATCTGCACATGGGGATTGAGGCTCAGGATGAGGTCTATCAGCTGCTTTTGCCAGTCTACATGCAGGCTCACCTCAGGCTCGTCCATGAACAGGACATAAGGGAGCTGGTCTTCTACGAGTACGGTGAGGAGAATGGCCAGGATCTGCTTCTCACCCGAAGAGAGCTGATAGGGCACCAGCTTCTCGCCCATCTGCAGAAAGCGGATCTCGTTCTCCGCACGGATGATTGTCTTGCCGGTCTCGGCAAAGAGCCGGTCGAGGATGTCCTGGAAGTCCTTCTTCGGCTGTGCCATCTGCTGCGCCTTCTTCGCCGCATCGGGATCGCCCGACTGCAGCTCTTCTATGATACGGTTTCCGATATTCACCTGATAATCAAGGTATTTGCGCTGCAACCGATAGAGCTGCCAGTCCAGTTCCGTAGCCAGGCTGGCATCCAGACGGGCCACGGCATCAGCATTGAGCAACGGACGGTCGAACGAACGGATGATGTCATATCTGATATGTGTCGCTTCCTTCGGCTCTACCCTCAGACGCACGCCCTTCAGCTGGTGGGTCGTAAAGTCACCTCCCTGCTGGAGCCCTTTCACCACCTTATTGATGATCGTACTCTTGCCCTGACCGTTCGCACCGCTGAGGATGTTCACATGCGGATCCAGCTCCCACAAGATGTGTTTCTGGCCACTCCAGAGAGAGTCTATCTCTATCTCGCGTATATAGTCAGCGTATTTTTGCATAATTATTTCATCTATTGTTTCCTGATAGCAAATATAATGAATATTTCTGTTCCCAGTATTCTTCCAACCCGAATATTTTGTAACTTTGCCCTAGAATCATGTTTCGCCCCCTTCTACCATCGGAGAGGCGATTGTTCTGGCATCATCAACAGGCAAGGATTTAACCGTATTAGAAAATGAGTTTAAAGAACAATATGCCCCTAAAGGCCCACCTGAGCATGCTGACCGCTTCTGTATGCTGGGGACTGATGTCCCCCATTACCAAGAGTGCCATCTATGGCGGAGTGGACAGCATCTCCATCGTCTTCTTCCGGGCCGTCGGTGCGGCAGTCCTCTTCTGGCTGGCGTCATTCTTCGTCAAGTCGTCTCCCATCCCCCGGCGCGACATCTTCAAGCTTGCCGCGGCAGCCCTCTTGGCTATCGTCTGCAACCAGTGTCTCTTCACCATGGGCGTTGGCAACACATCGTCCATCAATGCCAGCATCGTCACCACCTCCATGCCTATCTTCGCGATGATCCTCTCCTTCCTCATTCTTCGAGAGCCCATCACGTGGATGAAAGGCTGCGGCGTAGCCGTCGGATTCGCGGGAGCCGTCGTTCTCGTTCTCTCCAGCGCACAGGCTGGCAACGGACAGGTGGGCAACATCGTAGGAGACGTGATGTGCCTCGGTGCCCAGTTCTCCTTCGCCCTCTATCTCGCTCTTTTCAATCCGCTCATCCGAAAGTACGACGTCTATACGGTCAACAAATGGATGTTCACGTGGGCGGCCATCTTCATCACGCCGTTCACCATAGGCCATGTGGCGTCCCTCCCGTTTGCCGCCATCAGTGGCCTCACCTGGCTCAAGGTGGCCTATGTAGTAGCCTTCGGCACGTTCCTCTGCTATCTGCTGAGCGTCGTAGCCCAGCGTGTGCTCCGCCCCACGGTGGTCAGCATCTACAACTATGTCCAGCCCATCGTCTCCGCCATCGCCAGCGTACTGGCCGGCATCGGCATCTTCACCGTCTGGCAGGCCCTCGCCATTCTCCTCGTCTTCTCGGGAGTATGGCTCGTGACGAAATCGAAGTCGAGACGCGAGATGGACAGATCCTCGTCAGCATCAACACAGTCAGCTTCTACAGGCAACAGCCGGACTGACACACCCCATAACACATAACCCTCCAACATCGTGATACAATGACAAAGATTGCAAAGCAGATTACCGACCTTATCGGTCATACTCCTTTGGTGGAGCTCCGTAAATATTCCCAAAGTCAAGGACTCGACACGCCTCTCATCGCCAAAGTGGAAGCATTCAATCCCGGCGGCAGCAGCAAGGACCGCATCGCCCTGGCCATGATCGAGGATGCCGAGCAGAAGGGACGGCTGCAGCCGGGCGCCACGATCATCGAGCCGACCAGTGGCAATACCGGCGTAGGGCTCGCCCTCGTTTCGGCTGTCCGCGGCTACCATCTTATCCTCACAATGCCTGAGACGATGAGCATCGAACGCCGCAACCTCGTGAAAGCCTACGGCGCAGAGGTACGGCTCACGGACGGCAAGGAAGGCATGGCAGGTGCCATCAAGGCTGCGGAACATCTCCGCGACACCATCCCCGGCAGCGTGATCCTCGGCCAGTTTGACAACCCGGCTAATCCCCAGAGACACTATCAGACCACCGGAAAGGAGATCTGGGAAGACACCGACGGACAAGTCGACATCTTCGTGGCCGGCGTAGGTACCGGCGGCACGGTCTCAGGTGTCGGCCGCCGACTCAAGGAAATGAATCCCAACATGACAATCATTGCTGCCGAGCCCGCCTCCTCCCCCGTCCTCAACGGCGGACAGCCGGGTGCCCACAAGATCCAAGGCATCGGAGCAGGCTTTATTCCCGACACCTACGATGCCTCTGTTGTCGACGAGGTGTACGACGTGGACAATGATGACGCCATACGGACAGCCCGCCTGCTGGCCCGGCAAGAGGGACTGTTGGTAGGCATCTCGTCCGGTGCCGCCGCCTATGCCGCCGCACAGATCGCCCTACGGCCTGAAAACAAAGGAAAGAAGACGGTCGTCTTACTGCCTGACACCGGCGAGCGTTATCTTTCCACCGTCCTCTATGCCTTCGAGGAATATCCTCTTTAGAAGACGACGCATATATTGCCACTCGCCATACACGCCGACCCGGAGATATTCCTTACGGGCTTAACACAATAGTCCTTATCACCATAGGGGGCAAGAACGACAGAATTCTCTTCATCATCTCCCCGACAGAGCGCATGTCGCATCCCGACATGCGCTCTGTCGGCATTAAGGGCATTCTGCTTGAAACACCCGGCTACATGACAGACAGTCGTCTCAAGATTTCCTTGCCTGGAAAGAAAAGAATTATAGAAACGAGGAAGATCGCACATCCATTATCCTCCTCGAACATGAAGGCGACCCTCCCGTCATATCACACAAAAGGCTTCATCTTCGAAAGAGTTCCTGACCCTTCTCTTTACATATTGTCATCCTCTTCCTCCCTTTAAGTAAGATAGAGCCCGAGGAGCAAGTTGCAGACCCGACGTGGCCAACGCTCTCGTTTCATAAGGATATATTAACAAAAGTTGCCTTGCATCATACGCTAGGCATTTGCCCGTGCATATAAGGACCAGAACCTGGATGATCACAAAAAGATGAAAATAGCACATCCCATGGCAAGGAAGTCCGAAAAGACAAGTCTACATGTTACCTGCTTTTTCTCCGGAGCGACCAAATAATCGCTTATTTGCTTGTAACATTGGAAAATACATCGTATCTTTGCAGAAATAAAAAGAGAGTAGCTTCTAGCTTTATTTTCAACAAGTCAGTTAGCAACTAAGGGATACAAATGGAAAATACTATTCATGAGGATTGTGGCGTAGCCATGGTGCGGCTGCTCAAGCCACTGAGCTATTATCAGCAGAAGTACGGCACATGGCGATACGGCCTTAACAAGCTCTATCTGATGATGGAGAAACAACACAACCGCGGACAGGAAGGAGCGGGCATTGCATCAGTGAAGCTGGACACACAGCCCGGCCGGGAATACATGTTCCGTGAACGCGCAGAAGGTCCGAATGCCATCACCGAAATCTTCGCCGCTGCCCATAAGCAGATGAAAGACTCCCCCTGGTGCGAGAAGCTCTCCGATGACCCGACAGAGGATACGCCCGCTTTCGCCGGAGAATTGTACATGGGTCACCTGCGCTACTCCACGACAGGCAAGAGCGGACTGAAATATGTACATCCTTTCCTTCGCCGTAATAACTGGCGTGCGAAGAACCTTTGCCTCTGCGGCAATTACAACATGACCAACGTAGAGGAAGTTTTCCAATTGCTCACCCGTCAGGGACAGTGTCCCCGCATTTATTCAGACAGCTATATCATGCTGGAGCTGATGGGACACCGTCTGGACCGCGAGGTGGAGCGCAACTTTGTCATCGCCCGCGAACAGGGGCTCGAGGATAAAGACATCACCCGCTATATCGACACCCACGTGAAAATGGAGAACGTGCTGAAGACGACCATGATACATTTTGACGGTGGCTATGTTGTCTGCGGCATCACCGGTAGCGGAGAGATGTTTGCCATGCGCGATCCTTGGGGCATCCGTCCAGCTTTCTTCTATCTCAATGACGAGGTAGTGGCAGTCGCCTCCGAGCGGCCTGTCCTTCAGACCACCTTCGACTCTGAGACAGAAGAGGTGCACGAGCTGCAGCCCGGTACGGCACTTATCATCCGCGCCGATGGCAGTTCCTCCATCGAACGCATCATGGACCAGAAAGACGATAAGGCCTGCTCCTTCGAGCGCATCTATTTCAGTAGAGGAAGCGACAGGGATATCTATCTCGAGCGAAAGAAGCTGGGCGAGCAGCTCACCCAGCCGGTGCTGAAAGCCGTAGGCTACGACACCGACCACACGGTACTCTCCTTCATTCCCAATACGGCCGAGGTGGCTTTCTACGGCCTTCTCGACGGATTCAACAAATGGATAGCCGACGAAAAGGCACAGCAGGTGGAGGCACTCGGTGCCAACCCCTCCCACGAAGAACTCATGAAGATCATGATGCGGCAGGCACGACAGGAAAAGGTGGCCTGGAAAGACATTAAGCTCCGCACCTTCATCACGGAGGGTAATGCCCGCAACGACCTGGCTGCCCACGTCTACGACATCACCTACGGCAGCCTGCAGCCCAATGTCGACAACCTGGTGATCATCGACGACAGTATCGTCAGAGGCACGACGCTCAAGGAGAGCATTCTCCATATCCTCGACCGTCTCCATCCCAAGAAGATCGTTGTCGTAAGCTCTGCACCGCAGATCCGTTATCCCGACTACTACGGCATCGACATGCCCCGCCTGGAAGAGTTCTGTGTCTTCCACGCTACTATGGCCCTGGTGCTCGAGCGCAACATGGGCGAGCTGGTGGAGAAGACCTATCAGGCCTGTCTGGACGAGCTGAAGAAGCCGGCTGCCGAGCAGCGCAACTGTGTGCGCGACATCTATACGCCGTTCACGGTAAAAGAGATCAATGCAAAGATCGTAGAGATGCTGCGGCCGGAAGGTATGACGATTCCCATCGACATCGTGTTCCAATCGCTCGAGGGACTTCACACGGCCATCCCCAACCACAAGGGCGACTGGTACTTCACAGGCCACTATCCCACACCAGGAGGTACACGCCTCTGCAACCAGGCTTTCGTCAACTATGTGGAGAACGTATATAGAAAGGTCGTGAAAGGCTAACGACGCGATGCAGGCATGTCCTGTCCAAAAGAAGACAATCATTATTGACGTATTTAATATAAAGATATACAGATGAAGAAAGTTACCTTGGTCTTATCCGACGGAACAAAGTTCCACGGCAAAAGCTTCGGATACGATGCTCCGGTAGCCGGCGAGGTGGTGTTCAACACGGCGATGATGGGCTATCCCGAATCGCTCACCGATCCCTCGTATGCCGGCCAGTTGATGACACTCACTTTCCCGTTGGTGGGCAACTACGGTGTACCCCCATTCACCTTCGAGGCCAACGGCCTGCCCACCTTTATGGAGAGCGACAAGATCTATGCCTCGGCCATCATCGTCAGCGACTACAGTGAGCAGTACTCCCACTGGAATGCGAAGGAGTCGTTGGCCGACTGGTTGAAGCGTGAGCACGTGCCCGGCATCACAGGCATCGACACGCGAGAACTTACCAAGGTGCTCCGTCAGCACGGTGTGATGATGGGTAAGATCATCTTCGATGACGAGCCGGACAATATCCCCGAGGCCGACTATGAGGGCGTGAACTTTGTAGACCGCGTGTCCACGAAGGAGATTATCCGCTACAACGAGGGTGCCGGCAAGAAGGTCGTGCTCGTCGACTGTGGCGTGAAGGCCAACATCATCCGTTGCCTGATCAACCGGGGTGTGGAGGTGATCCGTGTGCCCTGGAACTATGACTACACCGACATGGATGTCGACGGTCTCTTCCTGGCCAACGGTCCCGGCGATCCTGACACCTGCCAGGCTGCTGTCGATGTGATCCGTAAATATATGTCACAGAGCCGTAAGCCGATCTGCGGTATCTGCATGGGCAACCAGCTGCTCGGCAAAGCTGCCGGAGCCAGCATCTACAAGCTCAAATATGGTCACCGCTCACACAACCAACCCGTGCGTCTGGTAGGCAGCGACCAGTGCTTCATCACCTCTCAGAACCACGGCTATGCCGTAGATGCCTCCACGCTGGGCAAGGACTGGGAAGAGCTGTTCGTGAACATGAACGACGGATCCAACGAGGGCATACGCCACAAGAACCTGCCCTGGTTCTCCTCACAGTTCCATCCTGAAGCCTGCTCCGGTCCTACGGATACGGAGTTTATGTTCGACCGCTTCGTGGCCGAGCTTGGGAAATAAAAGTCAAACAATAGGATTACCCGGCTTGACTCCCAACCCAAGGACGGCAAGCCGCGAAAAATCAAGAATAAGAAGATGAAAGATCAAAATATTAAGAAGGTGTTGCTCCTCGGCTCCGGTGCGTTGAAGATCGGTGAGGCCGGCGAGTTCGACTATTCCGGTTCACAGGCACTCAAGGCGCTGCGTGAGGAAGGCGTCTACACGGTGCTCATCAATCCTAATATCGCCACCGTGCAGACCTCCGAGGGCGTGGCCGACCAGATCTATTTCCTTCCCGTACAGCCTGCCTTCGTAGAGCGGGTGATCGAGAAAGAGCGTCCTGACGGCATTCTTCTCTCTTTCGGTGGACAGACGGCACTCAACTGCGGCGTGGAGCTCTACAAGAGCGGCGTGCTGGAGAAGTACGGTGTGCGCGTACTCGGTACGCCTGTACAGGCCATCATGGACACCGAGGACCGCGAGCTCTTCGTTGAGAAGCTCGACGAGATCAATGTCAAGACCATAAAGAGCGAGGCCTGCGAGACGATGGAGCAGGCCCGCAAGGCTGCTTCCGATCTGGGCTATCCGGTCATTGTCCGCGCTGCCTATGCGCTCGGTGGACTGGGCTCTGGCTTTGCCGACAACGACGAGGAGCTGGTGAAGATCTGCGAGAAGGCTTTCTCGTTCTCTCCCCAGGTGCTCGTAGAGAAGAGCCTCAAGGGCTGGAAGGAGATTGAGTATGAGGTGGTGCGCGACCGCTACGACAACTGCATCACCGTCTGCAACATGGAGAACTTCGACCCTCTGGGCATCCATACCGGTGAGTCGATCGTCATCGCTCCTTCACAGACGCTCTCCAATTCTGAATACCACAAGCTGCGCGCACTCTCCATCAAGATCGTACGCCACATCGGCATCGTCGGTGAGTGTAATGTGCAATATGCCTTCGATCCCCATAGCGAGGACTATCGCGTCATTGAGGTGAACGCCCGTCTGTCGCGCTCCTCTGCCCTCGCCTCTAAGGCGACAGGCTATCCCCTCGCCTTCGTAGCTGCAAAGCTGGGCATGGGATACGGACTCTTCGATCTGAAGAACTCTGTGACCCGTACCACCTCGGCCTTCTTCGAGCCGGCCCTCGACTACGTGGTATGTAAGATCCCCCGTTGGGACCTTTCCAAGTTCCATGGCGTAGACAAGGAGCTCGGATCGTCGATGAAGTCGGTTGGTGAAGTGATGGCCATCGGCCGCAACTTTGAGGAGGCCCTGCAGAAAGGTCTCCGCATGATCGGCCAGGGCATGCACGGCTTTGTGGAGAACAAGGAGCTTAACATCCCCGATATCGACGCTGCCCTGCGCGAGCCCACCGACAAGCGTGTGTTCGTCATCTCCAAGGCCATGCACCGCGGATACACCATCGATCAGATACACGACCTGACGAAGATCGACCGCTGGTTCCTCTATAAGCTCAAGCACATCATCGACATCGATGAGCAGCTGAAGAAGAAGAACGTCAACACGCTTGACGCCGATCTCCTGCACGAGGCAAAGGTGTACGGATTCACCGACTTCCAGATCGCCCGTGCTGTGGGACTGGAAGAGGAATACGGCAACATGCACAAGGCCATGCTGGTCGTGCGCAAGTTGCGCAAGAGCTACGGCATCCTGCCTGTCGTGAAACAGATCGACACACTGGCCGCCGAGTATCCGGCACAGACCAATTACCTCTATGTCACCTACGCTGGTACGGCCTCTGACATCACATTCACCAATGATCACCGCAGCGTGATCGTGCTCGGTTCGGGTGCCTACCGCATCGGCTCGTCAGTAGAGTTCGACTGGTGCGGCGTACAGGCCTTGAACACCATCCGCCGTCAGGGCTACCGCTCCATCATGATCAACTACAACCCGGAGACCGTGTCGACCGACTATGACATGTGCGACCGTCTCTACTTCGATGAGTTGACCTTTGAGCGCGTGATGGACATCATCGAGATGGAGGCACCCCATGGTGTCATCGTCTCCACCGGTGGACAGATTCCTAACAACCTGGCCATGTATCTCGACCAGGAGAACGTGCCCATCCTCGGCACCTCAGCCAAGGATATCGACAATGCAGAGGACCGTGCGAAGTTCTCCGCCATGCTCACACGCAACCATATCAATCAGCCGGAATGGAGCGCACTGACCTCCATGGACGACATTGATAAGTTTGTCACCCGTGTCGGCTTCCCCGTCCTGGTACGCCCGAGCTACGTGCTCTCCGGTGCTGCCATGAACATCTGCTCCAATAAGGAGGAGCTGGAGCGCTTCCTCCAGCTGGCCGCCAACGTGAGCGAGGACCACCCTGTCGTGGTTTCCAAGTTCATCGAGCATGCCAAGGAGATCGAGTTCGACGCCGTGGCACGTCAGGGCGAAGTCCTGGCCTATGCCATCTCCGAGCACATCGAGTTTGCCGGTGTTCACTCGGGTGATGCCACGATCGAGTTCCCGCCGCAGAAGCTGTATGTGGAGACCGTTCGCCGTATCAAGCGCGTGAGCCGTCAGATCGCCAAGGAGCTGCATATCTCCGGACCTTTCAATATCCAATACATGGCACGCGAGAACGACATCCTCGTCATCGAGTGCAACCTCCGTGCATCACGCTCATTCCCCTTCGTGTCGAAAGTACTGAAGCTCAACCTCATCGACCTGGCAACGAAGGTTATGCTGGGCGTGCCTGTGGAGAAGCCTTCAAAGAATCTCTTCGATCTCGACTACGTGGGCATCAAGGCCAGCCAGTTCTCTTTCAACCGTCTGCAGAAGGCCGACCCCGTGCTCGGCGTAGACATGAGCTCTACGGGTGAGGTAGGCTGTCTGGGTGATGACACCAACCAGGCGCTCATCAAGAGCATGCTCTCCGTAGGCCAGCGTATCCCCGAGCACACCGTACTGCTCTCTACCGGCGGCGCCAAGCAGAAAGCCGATATGCTCGATGCAGCCAAGCAGCTCATCCAGCATGGCTATCAGATCTACGCCACCACCGGCACGGCACGTTACCTGACCGACAATGGCATAGAAAACACGCTCGTACACTGGCCCTCTGAGGAAGGTCAGGAGCCGCAGGCGCTCACCCTGCTCCATGAGCACAAGATCGACATGGTAGTGAACATTCCGAAGGATCTCACCGCTCATGAGCTGAGCAATGGCTACAAGATACGTCGTGCGGCCATCGACCTCAACATCCCCTTGATCACCAACTCCCGACTGGCTTCCGCCTTCATCAACGCCTTCTGCACGCTGAAGCCCGAGGACATCGACATCAAGGCTTGGGGTGAGTACTAAGCACTGATTAGACTTACAAATAAGACGGATGACAGATGGCCCATCACCAGGATGGGTAGTCTGTCATCTTTCTTCTTTATAAGGCACATACCAATCCCAACGTTTCTCCACCTTTTATTCATCTATGGATCGTTCACGTTCTATCGGTTTCGTAGAGGCGGCCGTGTCCTCAGCCTCTTTCGGTCTGATACCCCTTTTCACACTGCCCGTATTGTCAGCCGGCATGTCCATGCCGTCACTGCTCGTCTATCGCTATATCGTGGCGTGTGTCATCATGCTTGCCATCCTCGCCATGCAGCGTACACGGCTGCGCATCCGTTACGGCGAGATGCTCCGCATAGCCTGGCTTGCCCTCCTCTACGATGGTAGTGCCGTCTTCCTGTTCAGTGGCTATGCCTATCTGCCCAGCGGCGTGGCGACAGCCCTGCTGTTCACCTATCCCATCTGGACCAGCCTCGCAGAGACGCTCGTCTTCCATGAACGGGCTTCGTGGGCCACTGCCGTAGCCATCATCCTTGCTGTCACGGGCGTCGGACTGCTGTCGGGACTATTCACCTATCTCTTTGGCGGAACGGCACACACCCTCTCGCTATACAACATCCTGATGGGACTGTGCATGGAATTCATATCGGCCCTTTCCTACGCTTTCTACATGGTGAGCATGCACCACATGAAAGTAAGGAAGATGGGATCGCTGAAGCTCACGTTCTGGGTGTTCTTCTTCGGCATGCTCATCCTCGCCCTTTGGTGCTACTTCACGGAGGGGCGCTTCCATCCCATCGTCACGCAAGACCCTTCCGCACTTTCCACCACCGGCATGCTGTTCAATATCTTCATGCTCGGACTGCTGCCCACGGCAATCAGCAACATATCCCTTACCATGGGCATCAAGCACATCGGAAGCACCCTATGCGCCATCTTAGGTGCCTTCGAGCCGCTCACGGCCATGACGATAGGCATTCTCGTCTTCCATGAGCCGTTCACCCTGACGGTAGCTGTCGGCTTCCTGCTCATCGTCGCAGCCGTCGTCCTGCTCATCCTGAAAGGTACCCCCGCCGGAAACGGCGATAGATGACATCCATTCCATCACGTCATTCCCATGAGACCATTCCCTATGAACCATCATATCTTCAGCCGCCGGCCGATTCTTCCGGTTCTTATGGCCATTGCCCTGGCCCTCCTTCCCCGCTACGGCCAGGCACAGACCCAGGCTGTCGACAGCACAGCCAAGACGTCACCCATTGTCCGCATAGCCGGCATCGGCGTGCCTCTGATCGCCGAGGGACTCCTCGTCAAGGGCGAGGACAAGGGATTCCGGCAACTGCGCAATCATTATGCGTCGGATTTCCACTCGTCCTTCGACAACTACCTGCGCTATCTCCCGGCCGCCGTCCTGTTGGGAATGAAGGTCGGTGGAGTGGAAAGCCGGAGTTCCTGGGGACGGATGCTCACCAGCGACGCCTTCTCAACAGCCATCATGGGCGCAGCGGTTTTCTCTGTGAAGCACATCGTTCACAGGACACGCCCCGACGGATCCGACCGTGAGAGCTTTCCCTCCGGTCATACGGCAGCGGCTTTCATGACGGCCACCATGCTCAATAAGGAGTACGGACATCTCAGCCCGTGGGTGGGCATCGGAGCATATACCGTGGCGACAGGTACTGCCGTCATGCGCATGGCCAACAACAAGCATTGGTTCAGCGATGTCATCACGGGAGCCGGCATCGGCATCATCAGTACAGAGATGGGATATTATCTTGCTGACCTCATCTTCAAGGACCGGGGCATTACCCGGCATCCTGACACTGATCTTTTCTACCGTGACGACCGCCCGTCCTTCGCCGGTGTCTACGTCGGATTCGGCTTGCCACTCTCTGACTATAGGATGAAGAACGGGGCTACCTATAACACCACCACAGGCAATACCATCGGCGCAGAGGCCGCATGGTTCTTCAATCCCTATCTCGGCATAGGTGGCCGCTTCCTGCTGTCCAACACCGGCCTCATGACCGGCGATGACACGGCGGAGAATAGCTATCTCGACTATTACTCCATCACTGCAGGCCCTTACTTCTCCTATCCTCTCACCTCCCGATTGCTGCTGGGTAGCCATCTCGTGGCAGGACAGGCCCACTATGGCAGCCTCAGCGTCGAGGGTCTCACCCAGCCGGCTGCCAACCGGTTCACCGCCGGCACAGGTTGCTCCATCGCCTTCCGCGCACATCGCCATTTCACCTTCCGGCTCTTCCTCGACTACAATCTCTACGGCCCCCAGGACCATGGTGGCCCGTGGCTCCACACACTCACACCCGGTACGTCCTTTGCCGCCACGCTATGACAGTGGGGCGGCCGTTGTGGCCCGACACACCGGCAACATCCACAAGGGTTACTGCAAGGACAGGTAAGCATGTCAAGCATACCAGCCACAACTTCCTGCCATGCAAGAATGGCTGTATCCTCACCAAATAGTATTCATCCCATTTATACGCTACCCATGAACACCATCACCCTCCACCAGCTCCGATGCGAATATGCCACCGGCACGTCGCCCCGAGTAACCTATCTGCTGACTCCCATCGCCGTCGACGGTGCTACCATTGACCGGTGGGCAAAAGAGTACGACACCTATATGGTCGTGATCAGCGGAACGGACTGGAACACGGACATGACTCCCTGGCAGGCACCCAATGTGAAAAGCAAGTATCCCGATTTCGCCGGAGGCGCACCGCAGTTCATGACGCGCCTTGCCGACACCATGGCACAAATGGAACAGATGTTCGGGCTCACCCAACCCATAGAACGGACGCTCATCGGTACCTCGCTCTCCGGCCTCTTCGCCACCTGGGCATGGCTCACCGGAGACCTGTTCCGTGACATTGTCTGCCTCTCCGGATCATTCTGGTATCCCGGCTTCATCCAATGGCTTCAGCACCTCGACATCCCCCACAAGGAAGGACGTGCCTATTTTTCCCTCGGCGATCAGGAGAAGCGCAGCCGTAATCCGCTCTTTGCCTCCATCGATCAACGTACAGGCGAAGTGATGCCACTGCTCCGCAAGGCCGGCATCCGCCTCTTCTTTGAGACCGTGCCCGGTGCTCATCATGGTGGAATGGTGGAACGCATCGACAAAGGACTGACATGGCTGAACCGTGATGTCTCGAAAGCATAAGCCAACACGGCCGAACAGCAAGACTGCTTAAAAACGACATCAAGGATTAGCCGGAGTAGACCATCCATCCGGTCTTTAGACTGCAAACATTCATTTCATGATCCTTTTCGACATCTTCCGTCCTCTTGCCGGCCTCCCGCTCACCTTGTCACGACGTTTCGACAAAGGTGACAGACCGTCCGACAAGAGTAGCAAGTCGCTCGAATCTCTAATGAGTCATCGGAACTAAAGAAGGAATGATTCCTGACATAAGCAGGGAGTCCCGGATCGCTTATGTCACTATGGCTGGTAGGTTAGACTTGGTCCAGCCCTAAAGCAGAAGTTTTTAATGCCATAATCCGCCTTTATTTCTAGGAGTCTTATCTGCCCCGGTATTTATGCGGATTTTCGCCTATGTTGCAGAATTATATATTCAAAGGCCGATGATTACCGGTGATTATATCATCATCGGCCTCTAAAGCCATATTACTTTTTTCGGGCACATAAAAGCCTTAACCTACTTATATATGTTTCCACTTTGTCCTCACCGCACGACAAGGACAGAAGTCATCCGCCTGAAGATGTTCCTAAAAATACAAGTGAAAAACTTAATTGCACCATTTTTTATTTATACGCCATCATCCCAGACAGACGAATGCCTTTGGCATAGGCCCCTTCTGACACAATGCGTCTGGAAGGACTCAGGGATGGACCGACATTGAAAAAGGAAGTCGGCATCCGTCAGTGCATCTTCAGAAGAAAACCTAAAAGACACCCAACCTCACCGAATGTCATCCTTGTTTCATGAAGTCCTATAAGCACGATCGGTCAACGCCACATTATTTCATCTCGATTCCGTCGAACTCACGCTATTGTACGGACACCTCGACAAAGGTACGAAATCCGTCGGAACTCCAATGACCGAATGAAATCATGCAGCGACCACAGACAAGCAGCCGCCATCTATCCATACGTGTATGCCCCACATAATGACCGACACATCTTCCCTATCCGGATGACAGACGACCTCCGGATAGAAAAGAAATATAACTCAAATACGGACCGGTTCTAAAAAGACAGATACGCAACGGACACCCATTACGACCTTCTATACTATGAAGGTTGGCTGATCGTCCATACTGTCTGCTGCGGAATATTCGAAGCCCTCATGACTAAAGGAGAGAAGATCGTGCGGATCTGTCAGCCGGTTACGGAGGATATACCGCGTCATGGCGCCACGACAGCTCTTGGCATATACGGACACTGCCGTCAGTCGCCCTCTTCGCTCCATCAAGAAACGCGGCTGGACGACATGCACGGATTCCATCACGCGCTTCCAGTCAAACAGGCGCTCCATCTCCGCCGTAGCCAGATGCACCAAGACACCGTCATCGGCGAGGACACTGTCGATAAGCACGTCCGTAAGGCGCGGCCGCCAATATTCAAAAAGCGTAGGCTCCATCTTACGTGTCGCCTTCACCTGCATGGCGGCAGCCGTCGTCTCCAGCCGTACATTCCCTTCCATTCGATAAGGGTGTACCTGGTCGAGCGGACGCAGCAGGCCATAAAGGAAACTGGTGATCCAGAGATGATGTTGGGCATGGTGCAGATCGTCGTCGCTGAGCGACAGGGCGTCCAGGCTGCGATAGGCCTGTCCGTTATAACCGAAAATGGCAGGAAGTGTTGCCGACGGATCGGTGAACCGCTGGTAACGCTGCATGCACTCTACAGCAATCTTGCTACTGCAATGAAACATCTCGCAAAGCTCATCCACAGAGCGCGCCACCATCTCCAGTGCTATATGCTGCGCTTCCTGCTCGAAAAGCGGACGAGAAACCATATCGACAGGACGGGCTGCCCGCTCCCTCATCGTCTTGGCACAAGCCAAAAGTATCTGCATGACTGTTCAGTATATCTTCAAAAACATTTTTTCATCCTGCCGTCTGCCGCCCGGGCGATTCCGATGCAGCAGACAGCCGGCAAACGGATTCTATCGGGTACCTTTCCGCAACTTCCAATTATCCTTCACGTAATCGCTGGGATAATGGGTAGCCGGATAGACAGTGCCGCCCCGCTCACGAATCCACGTATCAAACTCACGCTTTCCTTCCTTCAGGACGATCACCCTCGCTCCATTGCGCAGGTGATTGTATTCCGTGTTGCCACCGGAGAAGCGGCAATATCCCAGGAGGACGCCATAATACATCACGCTATAGTCATTGTCATGGTCATGACCGCAGAAGACACCCATCACGTCGCCCGCCTCCTTCATTTGGGCAAACATTCCCGAATTGAGGCTCGGCACATGACTGGTCTCCTCACGTATGCCATAGAGCGGAGACTCCATGGCAAGCACGGCTGCCCGGTATTCCGGGAGCGGATAATGCATGAAGGCAATGGCCGGCAGCACCTTGCCGCCATTGGCCGTCTTGTATTTTGCCGCCTGATCACGATACCACGACAGCTGACGCCACGTGAACCACTGGTAGCCTCCCACTCCCTTCATCTTCGAATAAGAATAAGCCTGTATGCCATAGACCAACGCGGCAGGCTTTGTCCCCGTAGACCCCAGGATCGGCAATACATAGTCGAAATTGGATCCCTGACGGGGAGGCATCACGCTGTGGGCTCCTTTCTGCATCATGTCATAAAGCGTAGTAAGAGGTGTCTGCTGTTCACCGTCATGATTGCCGAAGATCATACAATAAGGTACACCCAAGCTCTCGAAGATGCTCAACACCCGGGCCAGGCAGGTAGAGCCCGGCGCCTTATAGATGATGTCGCCCGACACCATCACCAGATCGGGCTTCTCCGCAGCCACCACCTCGCGGATGTTCTGTTCCGCCTGATCTGACAGAGGATTGCCATACTGATAGTGTATGTCCGAGAATTGTACGATCTTAAACACCCCATTACGAAAGCGCAGTGTCTTGTTTACCGCCTGTGTACGGGCTGACGTCTGAGGGGTCGCCTGCGATGCCGACTGTGAACGGGCTGACACATTCATCACCGCACACAACGACAAGACGATCATTGCCATGTGTTTCCAAATTCTCTTCATAACCTACAAAAACTAATAAACCATAACAATAGCAAAGATAGAAAATGTTATTCACTTATGCAACAAACAAACAAAAATAATCCGTAACTTTGCAAGTATAAATTGTAAAAACACGACATGGCGAAAATCACGATGATGGGCACAGGCAATGCCCTTGCGACAAAATGCTACAACACTTGTTTCGTAATGGACAACGACAAAGACAAGCTGCTCGTCGACGCCGGCGGAGGCAACGGCATCCTGACCCGGCTGGAACAGGCACACATCAGTGCCGGCGACATCCACGACATCTATATCACCCACGCACACACCGACCATCTCCTCGGAGCCATCTGGATGGTGCGCGTGTTCATACAGCGCCATCTCAATGCGACCTATCAGGGGCATCTCAATGTATGGAGTCACGAGAAGGTGCTGCGTATCCTCGACTTCAACCTAAGGAACATGCTCACGGCAAGGCAATATAAAGAGATAGGCAACTGTGTGTTCTTCCACGAAGTGAAAGCCGGGGATGAGATCGACTGTGCCTCCTTCCATCTTCAGGTCTTCGACATCCTATCAACGAAGGAAAGGCAATTCGGCTTCATCACGGTCGTCGACGGCAAGCGGATCGCCTGTCTCGGCGACGAGCCCGTCCATCCCGACAATGAGGCGCTGGTCAGCAAGGCCGACTACCTGATGTGCGAGGCTTTCTGCCTCTATGCCGACCACGACCGCTTCCATCCTTATGAGAAGCATCACTCCACCGTACAGGACGCCGCAAGACTGGCCGAACGGCTCGGCGTACCCAACCTCATCCTGTATCATACGGAAGACAAGACGCTGCCGGTTCGCAAACAGACATATACGGCAGAGGCTGTCGCCAACTACCACGGTCGCGTGTTCGTTCCCGACGACCTGGAGGAAATCGAGATATGAACGCTGCCTCGCCTCCGCCCCACCCTTCCCTCAACCGCGCGACTGCCGTCACCCAAGCGGGTAATCAAGTAAATAATGGACGATTCTTGAAAAAAGATGTCCTTTTTCTTTGCTGTCCAAGGAAAAATGACTACCTTTGCAGTCGCTTACAAAGAGTGAGCGCAGACGAATAGGGGCGTAGCCCAGCTGGTTTAGAGCGCTGCAGTCACATTGCAGAGGTCATCGGTTCGAGCCCGATCGTCCCTACACAGAAAAGAGAAGTCATCCCGGCTTCTCTTTTTTGCGTTATATGAGTCAACCCTAAAAATCAAGCGAACATGCCCATCATAGAAATCCAAGACATTCACGATCCGCAGGTCCGGATGTTCACCTCCATGACAGAAGCCCAGCTGCGTCAGGAGAAAGAAGAAGGCGAAGGCATCTTCATCGCCGAAAGCCCCAAGGTGATCCATGTGGCACTCAACGCCGGCTACGAGCCCCTGGCCCTGCTCTGTGAGAGGAAGCATATCCAAGGCGACGCTGCCGGCATCATCGACCGTTGCCGACAGCGATGGGACGCACGGCATCACGACGATCCGGACGGATTCCCTGTCTATACCGGTGACCGCGACACCCTGACCGGCATCACCGGCTACAAACTGACTCGCGGCGTTCTATGCGCCATGCGCCGACAACCGCTCCCGACAGTGGAAGATGTCGTGCTGCGTGCCCGACGGATAGTAGTCATCGACGGCGTGGTCGACACCACTAATATCGGAGGCATCTTCCGGTCCGCCGCCGCATTGGGAATAGATGCCGTCCTGCTGACCCGCAACAGCTGCGACCCTCTCAACAGACGCGCCATCAGAGTGTCGATGGGCAACATCTTCCTCATTCCATGGACCTGGCTCAACGGATCGCTGGAAACGTTGCATGAGCTGGGATTCAAGACCGTCGCCATGGCCTTGACCGACAAAAGCATCGCATTGGACGATCCCGACCTGAACAAAGAGCCGCGCCTGGCCATCGTCATGGGTACGGAAGGCGACGGACTGCCTCAAGAGGCGATAGATGCCTGCGACTACACGGTACGGATCCCAATGGCCTACGGCGTCGACTCGCTCAACGTCAATGCCGCTGCAGCCGTAGCCTTCTGGCAACTAAGAATAAAATGACCTACGACTGACATACGGGCGGAGACTGCCCCATCCACACCGGCCGTCTCCCACCCCTTTGCCATACACCTTATTATTATACTAAATTTGTTTCAAAGATAGGTAGTGTTTCACAGAGTGCATCTGAATTAAGTCTGCCTTAGGGGTGATGATGCAAGGTTAATGGATAATTTTATATCTTATGTCAAAATCATTATTTTTTTTGTTTATCCGGCCAACAAGACAGACTCTGCAGGCGAGCCACTCTTCAGCAATTAATTACTTGATTTTAAATCCAATGGTAACTGACCTTTTCTGATTTTACTAGACTCTTTCCCTCTTCATAAACAGAAACGGTAGACACCTTGCAGAAAGCCATCCTAAGAAAGTAGACGATTAAGCAGAAGTCGTACTGTTTTTCCTTACGGTTTACGGATTTCGATTCGTAGGGTATCGCCATCGTTTCTTGATTCTCCGTGGTGTGAACTCCTCAATACCTTACGATATTGATAGTCAGTCAAATAATATTTATGGGCGGAATCGACTGAAAAATCTCAATAGCATTTGTTGGTTAGATGATGTAGCGGATCGGTCGTTCTTTATTTCTGCTTGTTTTATTCCTCTTTTTCGATAATTATGCTTATTTTTGTGTGTGAAAACAATCTCTCATGGAGAACGAAACCACTTATTGACATAAGAACAAAATCGTGGGAAACAATACAAAGCTCTATACTGTGATGTATGAGGAATGAGAGAATGACGGGCACAAGTCCCGAACTTTTTGGTTCGATGTACGTAACTGCAAGCGTATCAGTAAGATATAAATGCTTGCAGGACTAGAAAGTGTGGTTTAATAATAAGGTAATGATAAGTCATATCAGATGTTTAACTAACATGGTGCATCCTTTGATATGCAATAAATATGCCTTGTGAGCATAATAGATCTTTCCTTTAGAACTATAAATCTTCTATTATAAACTAAGATAGGCCGAATCCCTTAAGAAGGTCATAATGATGTTAAATAATTGTAGTTTTATAAAGGTGCTTCTGCCTATAATTGTTACTCTAGAATTGTTTTTAGATTTAAAATAGAGAAAATTACTATTTGAAGTGCGTAATTTTTCTTTTTGTATACTAAAAATGCGGTAATATGTTAGATCAGTCTTTTTCTGCTCATAATTTCGAGATTATATTTACAATAGAGAATCGAAAGGGACATGTGGACATTACTACGATGTCGACAACCTATCAAGATATTTTGGGCAAGATAAAAGATATCAGAGTGAAGGCCCGAGATATTAGAAAAAAGAAAAAGTTAGATAGAACTTCAAAAGAAGTATCAGATTTAAAAAAATTTGATTTAGAAATTAAAAATCTGCAGAAAGAAAAGACTGAGGCATTGGCTGAGGATATGGCTTCTATTGCTGATGAAGTGAACAGTCATTCTTTTAAATTTAAACTTGATAAGCATCTTTATGGGGATAAGGAAGAATTTACATTAGAAAATTCAAGAGCGTCTTATTATGCAATGAAACAATTGCTTCATAATATGAAAAGAACGTTCAAAATTGAGATGCTAGGGCGGCATCAAATAATGACAGCAATAAAACATCTGTTGAATATGTCGATGCCTATATTCATTATTCGAACTGATGTTCAAAATTTCTATGAATCTATACCTCAAGATGCATTATTCCAAAAAGTTTATGATAATAATCTATTGAGTTTCAAGTCTAAATCTTTTATTAAGCAAATTTTTTACGCATATGAAACAATAAAGGATCCTTCGAAAACGCCTATCAATAAAGGCGTTCCAAGAGGTATTGGCATAAGTGCGATGTTAAGCGAACTTTATATGCAGGATATAGACAAAGAGCTTAAATCGCGAACCGGTGTAATATTCTATGTAAGATATGTGGATGATATCTTTATGATTCTTACTTCTTTGGGATCTTTCGGAACGCTGAATAAATATTATCATAATATGCAGGATTTTTTTAAAAGTAAAGGTCTTAAACTTCAGTCAATAGGTTCTGATAAATGTAAACTAATAAAGTATAGTCCAGGCGAATCTGGATCAATCTCATTTGATTATCTTGGATATAAACTAAATTTATCAAAAACGTCCGATGGACTTATTACGAAATATTCTTTATCGGATAAAAAAATAAAAAAAATCAATGATAGAATAGAGAAAGCTTTTAAGCACTTCGAGACATTGAGTAAGATAAATATAAAGGCAGCTCGCCGGGATTTACTTGATTCTTTGAATTATATTACAGGAAATTTCCGTCTTTCAAATTCTAAAAGTCATGCAAAGGCGGGGCTTTATTATAGCAATGATCTTCTTGATAATTTGGAAGAATTAGATCAATTTACTGCGACACTCCATTCCCATACTATAACCCCATATTCTAAACTTTTTTCAAAAGGAGATAAAAAGAAGTTTATCGATGCTCTATCAAAACATATTAAAAAAATAGATTTCAAACAGCGTTGGATTGCAAGGAAAATGTATAATTTTCCATTATCGAGAATAGCAGAAATATCTAGTTGGCTATGAGAAGGAAAAAGATTCGTTTAAAATACAAAAAGGAACGTGTACTATTTAGTGATATGTTACCATATGAATTGCCATTAATCTTTAGCAATCGGCATTTTTATCGTTTCTTGGTAAAAAATGGAATTCATATTGATGGTGATAAGATAGTATGGAATGACAACATTCCTGATGGCGCTTTACAAATCTTAGCTTTTATTTTAGGAACTAATATGTCGGGAATGAAAAAAAGAAATTATGTAGCATATAAGGATGAAAACGTAATAAAGAAATTTCAAACGATACCATTTTCTTATAAAATTCTGCATAAACCGACAAAAAGTAGAGAACTATCAGTAATACATCCTAGAAATCAGATCTTGATGGTGGATTTCTATGATAAATATAAGAGTTTGATGTTGTATTATTGTAGTTTGGATAAGTACTCTCTTCGTCATCCACATAAAGTTGCATGTTATTTTTACTATCGTGATAAACTGCATAAGACGCTTATTGGCCGTAAAACTGATACATTGGAGTTGTTCTTTCATGAGTATGAAAACCTACGAACATTCTTTAGTTATAAGCTCTATAATAATATTTATAAATTTTATGAAGATTATAGATACCAGCGTGCTGAAAAGAAATTTGCACATTTGTTGAAGTTCGATATACAAAGCTGCTTCGATAGTATTTATACTCATTCCATAGCCTGGGCTACAGGAGGTGGTAAAGATATATACAAAGAGTCATTTCGTAGTAAAAAAGACAATACGTTTAGTAGCAAGTGGGACAAGCAGATGCAGTTGATGAACTATAATGAGACAAATGGTATAGTTATAGGTCCTGAATTTTCCAGAATCTTTGCAGAGGTTATTCTACAACATGTGGATAGTTCTGTCGCGAATGCCTTGGAAGCAGAAAAGTATTATTTAGAGCGTGATTATGTATGCTATCGGTATGTAGATGATTATTTCTTCTTCTACAATGACGAAGCATGTTGCAAGAAGGCAGTAGAGCTTTTTGATGAGAAACTTAAGGAGTTTAAATTGAGCATTAGTGCGGAGAAGACTCATAAATTCTTTCGTCCTTTCATTACTGATATTACTCGTGCAAAGATTCGAATAGATAAACTGATTGATAGTGAATTACAATATCATTCTGTTCAAAATCAGACAGAAGAGTGCTTGGATACAGAAGCAGACACTATAGAAGCGGATACTGTTGACGATGAGAATGCTGGAGTAAAAATTGATCTGGCACTTGTTGATTCTGCAATCAATAATAAAGATTGGATGCACTTTGATTCACGCAAATTTAATCAAATTTTTAAGTCTATTTTGGTAGAGTGTAATGTAGAAGCTAAAGATGTAATTAATTATACATTATCTCGCTTGGGGAATAAACTTAGCTCGAATATTAAAAAGTTTGATAAAAGCTTTAAGATACTTTCAAAAGCAAAGGCAAAGGATGATAATCCATCATATAGATTGATGATTAAAAAAGCAAAGCAGAAAAAGGAAAATATGATGGTAACTTTTATAGAAGAAGTGTTGGATATTACATTTTTTCTTTATGCCTTAAATAAGCGAGTGAACACTACCTTAAAGGTCATTTATATTCTTAATCTTATAATAATTCATATGGACAATGATTATGAGATTGATGGTGAGGATGTGATCAAGTATAGTGCCGATGCAAAAGATCTGATTTTTAAAAAAATCCAAGATGAGATGTCCTTGGTTTTGAAAACAACATCAGTGGATCCAAATACCCAATTAGAAACATTGTATTTCTTGATAATCAACAAACAACTGAGAAGTAAGTACCATTTTAGTGATGTCGAACTTATAAAATACTTACAAAGATTTACAGAGGAGGGTTCATTGAATGCATTGTCTATAATTATTTTGTTGTATTACTACGGTAATGAACAACGATATTTTGATCTAAAATCAGGGCTAGTAGGTAAAATAAAGGAAAAATATAAAAATGTATCAAAAGGAATTATATCCAGATCAGCAGAATTTTGTATTCTTACTTTAGATTTGATATCATGTCCATATTTGAAGTATGAGGAAAAAGAAGAGATCGCAGGTCTTGTTGATATTAAACAATCGGAATTAAAACTTATGCTGAATTATCTAAAAACACAGAAGTATATGTTCACGAAGTGGACAAAAATTGATATTACAAAAGAATTGAGTGCGAAGATCTCTCAGGAGGTATACGCTTGAGAGGAGATAACACTTAATTAGAGTGCCGCGCACAGCCATCAAAGAATTCACACACATAGCAACGCACTAAGGTCTCGGATCTAATAAAAGGAGCTTCGGTGGTTGGGCTCCTTTCTATTTTTATTATTTAATTAGATGAATCGGATTTTAAATAATAGATGAGAAATCAAACTTTACAACGGAATATTCTGTTGGTAAAATAGTTTTGTAAAAATAGAGTATGGGAGCAGTTCCGTTTGGGACGGCTCCTTATATTTTGTTAGCTGTTTTTAAATAGATTCCTCGTTATTTGACGATATAAAGTAATAGGTTTAATCTTTCTGGATTCCTATAAAGATTTAGAATAGTCAAGGTTCTGGTTGATCCTTTTATGTTGTTTTAGTAGACATACTTTTAGGGAACAGTATACTACTTCATACTTTTATAGTAAATAGTTTTAATGAAATGACAAAAGATAAATTAGATTTCTTATCTTTGCAATAAGTATGATCATTTAGAATCAAGAATAATATAAAAGGAACGGCAAACCAACGATGACTATCCAAACAGTTGAATAAAGTCCATTCACAAACCCTAAGCAGCGCAAAACATCGCAACTTGAATTGTAAACGCTATTGCAAAGAGTATATCTTTTGATAGCTATTAAATAGTTGCAGGATATTGCTCTGTGGTAAAGTTCTTTAATTAGAATTCAATAATAGTAAAGCCTAGTAATGTTATGAACAGTAATGATAGAGCCAATCTCATAAAACGTATCAACACTTTAGAAGGACTGACCGATAAGGAACGTAGTGCCCTGTTAGGTCTGTTGCGTGAGAATAAAACTTATGGTTTGGCATGGGAAGATAAGCCCGAAGACGTTGAAGAACGTCTTCGTGATGAACTGCCTATCTTGACAGAGGTGCCGGAACGTGCCATCATCAGTGAAGATAAAGATGCCCCTAACCATATTCTGATTGAAGGAGACAACTTGGAAGCTCTTGCTACCTTGGCTTATACACATGAAGGGAAAATAGATGTGATTTATATTGATCCCCCTTATAATACCGGTAATAAGGATTTTATTTATAATGACAGCTATGTGGATAAGGAAGATTCTTATCGCCATTCCAAGTGGTTGTCATTTATGAGCCGCCGTTTAAAAATTGCCAAGAAATTGTTATCTGACCGTGGAGTAATTTTTATTTCTATTGATGATAATGAACAGGCGCAGTTAAAGTTGCTTTGCGATGAAGTATTACGAGGAATGACTTTTATTGGCAATGTAATATGGGAAAAAACAGATAGCCCGAGAATGGATGTAAAAGGATTTTCCGTAAGACATGATTATATATTAGTGTATGGTCAATCAGATTTCAAATTAAAAAGAGAAATAATTGAACAGATACCAGACCACTATAATAAAATAGATGATCTTGGCAGAAAATACTATTTAAAGCCACTAAGATTAATGGGAGGGCATCTTAGTGAAAGTCTGTTCTATGGAATTGAAGCTCCAGATGGAACTGTTATTTATCCTTATGAAAAAAATGGGGAAAAAGGAGGATGGCGTTGGAGTAGGCAAAAATATATAGATGAAATAACACGAATAGATTGGATAAAAGGGAAAAAAGGTTGGACCCCATACTTCCGTATTTTTGCAGATAATAAAAAAGATATGCCTATTCAAACTATTTGGACTTTTGATAAAGTTGGCAGTACACGTACAGCAAAGTCTGAGATGACAAAAATTATTGATACAAATATTTTTAATTATCCCAAACCAACTAAATTGCTATCTTACATTGAGAAAATTTCCTCAAATCAGGATTCAACCATTTTAGATTTCTTTGCAGGCAGCGGAACGACTCTTCACGCTACAATGCAGCTGAATGCCGAAGATGGGGGCCATCGTCAATGCATTCTTGTTACTAATAATGAAAACAACATCTGTGAAGAGGTAACTTATGTGCGCAATAAAAGAGTAATAAATGGATATAAAACTCCCAAAGGTGAAGAAGTAGCTGGATTAACAAAGAACAATCTCCGCTACTACCGTACCGGATTTGTTGGACGCAGCCGCTCGATGCAAAATATGCGGAAGCTGGTTAATCTTTCTACAGATATGCTTTGTATCAAGGAAGATCTTTATACGGAACAGAAGACCTTTGGAGGTCACAAGACCTATAAAGGTATCTTCCGCTATTTCGATGATGGAAAAAAGCAGATGCTTATTATTTATCGTGAAGAAGCTATCAATGAACTGGTTGATATTATTTATGATCTGGATGTACCCCAGCCGATTAAGGTCTATGTGTTCTCACCCAGTGAAGACCCTTGGGAAGGTTCGTTTGATGATGTCAGTGATAAAGTGGAATTGTGCGCTCTGCCACAAGCCATCTACAATACTTACCGCCGAATCCTGCCCAAGAAAAAGGACGCTGTCGTCATACCGGAAGAAGATGCGCTGGCAACCACTGAAGAGGATGAAAAGCTGTCTGATGGAATGTTGAACTTTACAGATGAGGAGGAAGCATGAAAGAGCAGCAGGATAAAAGTAAAAAGAAAAAAGAGCAAGTAAGTGTACGCAGCAGTGCAGCAGAATACTTGAATTATGTGGCATGCGTTGGAAATGATGAAAAGCAGATAGAAATACGCTATGAAGATGAAAACATCTGGCTTACACAGAAACTGATGGCAGCACTATATGGTGTAGAAGTACATACCATCAATTATCATATCAAAAGGATATTCGCAGATAGTGAATTGCAGGAAGATTCAGTTATTCGAAAATTTCGAATAACTGCCCCTGATGGTAAACAGTATAACACCAATCATTATTCATTGGAAATGATAATTGCTGTTGGTTTCAAGGTAAACTCAGAAAAAGCCGTGCAATTCAGAAAGTGGGTAAATGGAATAGCAAAAGAGTACACCATTAAAGGATGGGTAATGGACTCGGAAAGGTTGAAGCGCGGAACTTTTCTTACCGATAAATATTTTGATGAACAATTGGAACGTATCCGTGAGATACGTGCAAGTGAACGTTTGTTCTATCAAAAAATAACGGATTTATATGCAACAGCCGTAGACTACGACAAGACAGCATTGGCTACTCGACGTTTTTATGCTACAGTACAGAATAAGATGCACTATGCTGTCCATGGACATACAGCAGCGGAACTCATTGTGGAACGTGCAGATGCCACAAAAGAACATATGGGATTGACTACATGGGCCGATGCTCCTGATGGGAAAATTCGGAAAAGCGATGTAGTGATAGCGAAAAATTATTTGTCAGATACAGAGATGGGACAACTTCAACGTATGGTCACTGCCTATTTGGATTTTGCTGAATCAATGACTTTGCGTCATATTCCTCTGACTATGGCCGACTGGGAACAACGTTTGAATAGTTTCATCAATCTTTTTGAATACGGCCTTCTTAATGATGCAGGACGTGTAACCGCTGAAATTGCACGCTTACATGCAGAAACAGAATTTGAAAAATACAGAATTATACAAGATCATCTATTTTTATCTGATTATGATCGCTTTCTGTTGGAAATGAAAGAAATTGAGAAGAAAAACTTGGAGCATAAGAAAGGAAGAAAACAATGAAAAATATACCATATCAACAGAACGCTATCAATGAGCTGACCGATAAGACAATCCGTCTGTTAAACCTTGGTGGCAAACGGCATAAAATTGTATTTGAAGCGCCGACCGGTTCGGGAAAGACAATAATGACTTGTCAGGCCTTAGCAAATATAACCGATGAACTAAAGGAGCGTGGCGACAGTCGTTATCAGGAGGTTGCCTATATCTGGTTTGCTCCCCGTAAGCTTCACCTGCAAAGTTATGAAAGCCTGAAGAATGCCTTCGGTGAAACGCGGAAGCTGAAACCTGTGATGTTTGACGAGATCGATCAAAACGAAGGTATTCAGCCGGGTGAAATCTTGTTTGTCAATTGGGAAAGCGTAAACAAGAAGAATAACATTTTGGTGCGTGAAAGTGAAAGTTTCGCATCTCTATATGAAATTGCACGACGGACTCAGGAAGAATACGACTTACCTATTGTCGCCATCATAGATGAGGAACACATGTTCTGGTCAAAGACAGCAGACAAATCGGCAGCGGTATTGGAACGTATCAATCCGGTTGTGGAGTTGCGTATCTCAGCTACTCCCAAGACACTCAATCCGGACGAAATGGTAAAAGTTTACCGACAAGATGTTATTGCGGCTGAGATGATTAAGAAAGAAGTAGTGCTGAATCCGGATATAGAACTGGATTTCCGTGAAGAAAGTACGCTTAATGAAAATCTGATCAAGGCTTCATTGGACAAGCGTAACCAGTTGGCAGAGCTTTATCAGGAATTGGGCGTTAAAATCAATCCCCTATTACTTATCCAGCTGCCTAACGATGTGAAGGAAGCCATGACCTCAGAAGACCAGGCTATTGCAGAACAAGTGAAAACTTATCTGGAAGCCATATACGGAATAACGGCTGAGAATGGATTATTGGCCGTATGGCTTGCCAACGAAAAAGAAAATCTTGCCGGATTGGAGCGTCCCGATAACATGACGCAAGTATTGCTATTCAAAGAAGCAATTGCCTTGGGTTGGGACTGTCCACGTGCGGCAGTTCTGTTGATCTTCAGAAAATTGCAAAGCGACCAGTTTACGATACAAACCGTAGGACGTATTTTAAGGATGCCGGAACAGAAACATTATCCGAAAGAACAGCTTAATATCGGTTATGTTTATACTGATATTGCGAAAGATAAAATTCAGATTGTCACAGCCGACTCTGACTATATCTTGAAAAATACGATTACGGCTTGCAGGCGTGAACATCTCGAAAATGTATCTTTGCCATCTTATTATTCAGAGCGTCCCAACGTAGAACGAAACTATCTGGGGCCTGACTTTAAGAAAACATTATATGAGGTGGCAAATGATTTCTGGAAATTAGAACGGGGAGGCGGACTATTCTCACTTGCAGAACTGGCAGCTTTAAGAAACGATAATAATGAAATTACTACGTTACCGGAAAGTGATGACGATTTGGTAAATGAAAACAGAAAACGGGTAAAGAATTCAATTCGTTTGGATGTCAAGACAATTAACGTTGAGATACCTCAGGATGTACACTTCCAAAACGAAGAGCAGATCTTGAAGGTTAAGCAGGTCCGTTTTGCCCGTAAGGCCTCTGAAATAGACCGTGTATTCATGGCGTATATTAGCGGTAAAGGACATCAGTTTGAAAGTAAAGGAAGAGCAGACAAAATAGCAGGCTATTTACTGGAAATGCTAGCTGACTATTTCGGGGTCTTCGATACTGATGCGAAAAAGGTCGTCCTTTATTATGATAACAGACCTAAGTTTGACCGATTGCTGGACACAGCCTTGGAAACATACGCACGAAAGCGCGAGATTGCAAAGAAAAGATCTGCGGCTGTCAGGGAATTAAAACAATACAACTGGGAAGTACCGGAAGAAAGAGTGTATGACAGTGAGACCAATCATGTTGAGACTGCCAGAAATCATGCACTATTGCCCTTCATACAACTTAACGAAGCATCCAATCCAGAAAAGGAATTCGTAAAATATCTGGAAGATAATTCACAATGGATTGACTGGTGGTATAAAAATGGTGATAAGGGAAAGCAACACTATGCCATTGCCTATGGAGAGGGAAAGGCAAAGTCACTGTTCTATGTGGATTTTATTATTCGCATGAAGAATGGTCACATCTATCTATTCGATACGAAAAGCGCCGGAAGTGACATAGCCGCTCCAGAAAAGCATAATGCCTTGTTGCAATATATCCATGAGCACTCAACAAAAGATGCACCTCTTTATGGTGGGGTCATAATTCAAGATGGCAGCAACTGGCTGTATTCAAAATTGCCAATTGAAAATACGACTGATTTGTTAAACTGGGATGCTTTTTATCCCCAAAATGCATAAAAGTTATGAGTAAGGGAATAGATCCAAAATTTGTTCACTATGGTATACGTAAAGACGACCTGGCGATGATAGAAGCTATATGTGATGCGGAAGAGGTGGATTTCGACTGGCTCAGTGAGGAAATTCTAAAAGCATATCACACAAAAAAGGTTGATGCAATAGAAATGAGCGATAGTGATACGGAAGATGTCATCCGCAAAGCAATTCAAAAAATTCGTCAATAAACAATTATGCTCATACAGAGAATTAAAATAAGCAATTATAAGACCTATCTGTCACTTGATCTTGATTTGACAGTAGACGATGAACGACCCATCATCTTGATTGGCGGTGCAAACGGTGGTGGCAAAACAACGTTGTTTGAAGCCATCAATGGCGCATTGTATGGCTTGAAGATAAAGAATAAGGAGCATTTCATGGAGTTGCTCAATCAAGGAGCGCTCAAGAAAACCAAGCCCGAAATTTCCTTGCAAATAACATTTGTCGGTAAGGTACTAGGACAACAACAAAAATACATATTGAAGCGCACCTATTTGTTAAATCCTCAAGGAAGGCCCTTAGAGAGCGTGTCGCTGAATATGAATGGAAATATGTATGTCTATGGCACCATGACTGCACCTAAGGATCGTGCTAAGGCAGAACAAGAGATCAATAAAATCATCAAGGCCAATCTGCCGGAAGAATTAAGCCAGTATTTCCTGTTCGATGCCATGCAATCGAGCAAATTATTGCAGGAAAATGTATTTGCCCAGACCATACGTGACAATTTTGAAAACGTATTAGGATTTAAGAAATATCTGCAATTGAAACGTGCTGCAGAAAAAGTACAGCAGGAATGGGCTCAACAGCGTCTTGATGCAGAAAAGGAAGCTGAGGAGTATAACAAACTTTGTGCACAAAAGGATCAGCTTACAAACGACTTGAATACTTGTATTGCTAAGCAAGATGAGAAATTCAAATATCTTACGTCTGTTGAAACGGAATATAAACAGGCAAAAGAGGGTGCACAAGAAGCTTCCGTGCTAAATAAAAAGATACAAGAGCTTGCAAATAAAATAGGAAATATCGTCAAACGTGCAGCAACATATACAGAAGATTTAAAATCTTTTGTCGATAATATCGAAATTGATCTATTCTTGCCCAAACTGGCATCAAACCTAGCACAAGAGATCAATAATATTCTGCATATAAAAGAGCAACTCCAAAAAGAGAATACCGGTTCCTATCCACTGGAAACCTTAAAGGACGTGACGAACAAGATCATAACCTACTTGAAGGATCTGTCGTTATGTAATGAGTCTGTGGACGAAGAACAGGTTGTAGCACATATTGTCGCAGTTCAAAACAGTACCAATAAAGAAGATCCCTTTAGTTATCTTGATGAGGCGGAAGTGACAGCCTTGGCTAACTTGACGAAACGTTCCGGTGTCAATCAATTCATTGCGCTTGACCGTGAACGCCAGGAACTTGAAATTCAGCTTTCTACATTGGATGACTTGCGCTCACAGAAACAGACTTTAGAGCAGACCCAGACGAATGGTAATGAATATCTTATTCAAAATTACGAAACTGCTCAACAACAGGTAGAGCAACTACAAGCTCAGGAGGCGACATTGAAAGCAAATATTCAACGTCTTGAGAAACGAATTCATCAATTTGATGTACAGATTCAGCAAGAGCCAGATATCAAATTTGATACATTGGTCAAACTAAAGCCGCTGTTTGAAAAGATCGTAGACTGTTTGTTGAAAAAGAAAAAGGCCCAGATAGAAACTGAGATGCAACAACAGCTTAATAAATTGCTTCTCTCATATAAAGGACACGTGGCTAAGGTTGAATTGTCTGACAGTATAGAGCAGTTCAATATAAAACTCTATCATACAGCCGGAAATGAAATCTCCTTGAATCAGCTAAACGCTGCATCCAAACAGATCTTCATCCAGGTGTTATTGAAGGTGTTACGCAACCTGGGTGACTATAACCCGCCAGTAATGATTGATACCGTAATGGGTGTTCTTGATAACGAAAGCCGTGATGCGCTGATGGAGGAATATTTCCCACAATTAGCAGAACAGACCATATTACTTTGCACGACTTCAGAAATCCGAACAGATAGTGACTATATCAAGCTGGAACCGTTCATTTCAAAGACCTATACACTTCATCGTAATGTGGAAGAACAGAATACAACGGTTGAACAAGGTTACTTTGGTCTAACTCTAAATCAGTAAAAGCAATGAGTACCATTAATTTTTCAAATACTCGTCAGATGGAAGGATTGTTTGATGCGATCAATCCAATAAAAGAACTGATAGAATCAAGAATTAATCTTTCCAGAACCGTAGATAGAGAAAAGCGTATTATCTTAAATCAGAATAAGGTGATGCGTATCTGCTTCATTGTAGGATTGAGCCTGCCTACGAAGCGTTCTGTGGATGACTATAAGAATATCCAACTATCTGTATCATCCATACGCATTACTCCCAGTTTTTTCACCATGCATGATTTGAGTACCTTGTATTCTGCATTATTAAAACTAAGATATGCGGATCTGAATATTGACTGGACACAAAATGCGACCCTTTCCCGCATCATAGCAGCAGAGATGCTCCGTGGACGCGACTATCTGATGGCTGATAATAATTTGGACTCTTTCTTATTCGCAGAAAATACGAAGGTGGCAATGACAAAAGATATTCCGGTCCTTAATCTGCTAATCGGCAACTATGGTGATGAAGAAATGGAAGCGACTTTGGATATTAATAGTCGCTCCATTACCAACTCACAAATTATTATTGCTGGTGCCACAGGTTCCGGAAAGACCAATCTACTTGCTGTCCTGATTCAGCAATTTAGAATGTTATCCACGGAAACGCAATATCCTGTAAACTTCCTTTTGTTTGATTATAAAGGAGAATTCAGCGACATACAAAATAATCATTGGCTCTCCCTCTTTGATGTAGACCGCTCTTGCATCTTGGATCCATTATCACAGCCATTACCATTTACGCCATTCAAAGACTTTACGGGACGCTCTATCAACGAGATAAACCTGTACTCCACGGAAATGTCTTCCGCTTTATGTTCGATTGATCGGGTAAGTGTAAGCGCCAATATGAGCAACCGATTGAGCGAGGCTATAGTGGAAGCTTATAAATCGACAAATGGTGCACCTATTTCATTTGAATTGATGCTGAAATGTTATCAATCAAAGATGAAAGATGCGAATAATGATGATAGTATTTCTTCCGTTCTGAAACAATTGGTTAATGCGCATATCTTTGAATCTGAGGATAAAGTTTCCTTGATAGATGACAGCTACATCATTAAGATGGATGGATATCCAAAAGATGGACCTATTGCCAAAGCTATTGTATATTTCCTGATGTCAAAGCTTAACAATATCTATGAGCTACTGGATAAACAAGCTGTGAATGATGAAGTAGTACAAATACGTCATTTCTCTATTATTGATGAGGCTCACTATATGCTTGACTTTGACAATCGCCCCCTGCGCAATCTGATAGCCGTGGGTAGAAATAAAGGACTTAGTATTATTCTTGCAACACAAAATATGAGTAGTTTCAAGAGTAAAGGATTTGACTTCTATGCTAATGCGCAATATCCGCTCATTATGAAACAGCAAACAATAGATGACAAAGTTATCAAAGACTTGTTTGGCGTGAGTGGTCAAGAACTTCAAAATATCCGTACGGCTATTGCAGGCCTTCAGAAAGGTGAGCTTATCATCAAAGATCAAATGGCTTTTGCCCTTGGTATGGGGAATAAGTATAAGAAAATTAATGTGACACATCTGATATAATTATATGGCTAAGAAAAACAATATTATACTCGTCTTAATTTGTATAATAACTAGCATAACTTGTGTCGCTTTGACATTTTGGGGGCAAATAAAAAATAATGGAACGATAACGACGGATTCATATATAGTCATCCCTTAAAAAGCCCATTTTTGCGAGATATTGTTCAGACACAGTATCTCGCGTAT
>ENA-OOWN01000301-OOWN01000301.1-human-gut-metagenome-genome-assembly--contig:-NODE-301-length-43312-cov-2.892480_pt1 | contig 43312 bp, 30 predicted proteins | sample MGYA00241406_ERZ501319 | MGnify/ENA primary metagenome ERZ501319 (study PRJEB25962, sample SAMEA2042734) | human gut metagenome | biome: human gut; feature: human-associated habitat; material: faeces... | reverse complement strand
ATACAGCTGCTACATGGTATGGATTTGATCAACCAGAAAATTTGTATCCTGCAAAAGCAAATGGTACTAACAGAGCAGCAAGACTTTGGGTGGCTGTTATGAAAAAAGTACACAGTGATTTACCAAGTTCAAAATTTGAAAAGCCAAGTAATATAGTAACAGCTAAAATATGTAAAGCTTCTGGAAAAGTAGCAACAGATGCATGTACAGATACATATACAGAATACTTTGTAAAAGGAACTATTCCTGAATATTGTGAGGGACATGAAAAATTAACAATTTGTAAAGAAACGGGAAAAATTGCAACAGAATTCTGTCCTGAGACAGAAGAAAAAACATATGCGAAGAAGCCAGAAAAGGAAGATACAAACTTATGGAAAACAAGTGATAATGGACAATATGATATTCCAACAGAAACTTGTGATGTACATACTAAGAAACAAATAAAAATTCCCAGTGTGGTTGGAAAAACTAAGGAAAAAGCTTTGAAAACGATCTCGTTTTCAAAGCTTTTTCTTTTTTATTAGAACAAAAAGAGAGGTAAAACAAGAATTTTAACCTACTAAAACAGTTCTTTCAACTAAGAAAAAAAGCATTTATACTTAGATAAAATCTCCATTCATAGACGTTGAATGTCCGTTCAAAGACGTTGAACCGCCGTTCAACGTCGATGAACGGAGATTTCACCTGACTGTAAAGACAATTTTATTTGATATAAACAACAAATAATCCTGGGAAAGTTTGGAATTTCCATCGAAAAGCCTTACCTTTGTTCCCAGCTAAAATGAATGCCTTATGAATATGTTAACAGAACAACAGACAGATACAAATCAGACAACCGACAGGAAATATCTTGTCCCGTTCATTCTCATTACGTCGCTCTTCTTTTTGTGGGGCTTCGCTCGTGCCATTCTGGATGTGCTCAACAAGCACTTCCAGAATGCTCTGCACATCAGTATTACTCATTCCGCCCTTATTCAGGTTACCACCTATCTGGGTTATTTCCTGATGGCAATACCTGCTGGCTTTTTTATCAACCGGTATGGTTATCGCCGTGGAGTAGTCTTCGGTCTGCTCCTCTTTGGTATTGGCGCTTTGCTCTTTATCCCGGGTGCTACGGTGGGCAGTTTCTCAGCATTCCTGCTCTGCCTTTTCATTATCGGGTGCGGTTTGGTGTTTCTGGAAACAGCCGCCAATCCCTATGTTACCGAACTGGGTGCCAAGGAAACAGCTACCAGCCGACTGAACTTATCGCAGTCGTTTAATGGATTGGGTGGCATTTTCGCCACACTTTGCATCGGTCAGTTCCTCTTCAACCAGACCGAAGAGGGCGGCAATGTGGTGGTGCCTTATACCATTCTGGGTATTCTGGTTTTGGTGATAGCTCTGGTTTTCTCACGTGTAGATCTACCGGAAATCAGACATGTGGCTACAGCAGAAGATGATGCAGCCGGTTCTAATATCAGCAAACTCTTTTCCCATCACAAGATGTTTGTGTTTGGACTTCTGGCTTTGCTGAGCTATGAAGTGGCAGAGATTTCAATCAATTCCTACTTCATCAATTTCGTTACGGGCATGAAATGGATGGACGACCGCACGGCTTCCGTAGCCCTGACTTGTGCGCTGGCATTCTTTATGGTAGGCAGATTTCTCGGCTCCTGGATTATGCGCCGAATCAAGGCAACAACGATGTTGCTGATCTGTGCTGTGGGGTGTGTTGTCTGTATACTTTTAGTCCTGTCAAATCTGGGTAAGCTATCGCTGGTAGCCCTGCTTTGCAACTATATGTTCGAGGCCATCATGTTCCCTACCATCTTCAGTATCGCCCTTACGGGTTTGGGCAACCTTACCAAGACAGCCTCTTCGCTTCTGATGATGACGCCAATCGGAGGTTGCGGTTTCCTGTTGATGGGGCTCATCGCTGACCGTACTCATTTCACGCTTCCTTTCCTGGTACCGCTCGTAGGATTTGTCATCGTTCTGGCTTATGCGGCTCGTGAATATAAACTTGCCAAGAAGTAACTGGCGGTTGGGTAGAAAGATGTAAATATAAAGATGTTAAATTGCTAACTGCGTTTAGCAAAAGCTTTGTGTTATGTAGGATATTGGTGCGGAATTAACTTTTTTAACTCGATTGCAACACGAAAAATCGAATTATCATTTTGTTGTCTCAAAAGAAAAAGGTAAATTTGCACTCGGTAAGGAAAGAGCCTCATAAGTTCTACACCTTATTATATATAAGAAAAAAGAATGTTTCATTAAACAATAAATTAAGTAAAATTATGGCAGTAGATTACAAGAAAATCGGTCTTGTGAACACTAAGGACATGTTCGCAAGAGCTATCAAGGGCGGTTGGGCCGTTCCTGCTTTCAACTTCAATAACTTGGAGCAGCTCCAGGCTATCATCCAGGCTTCTTCAAACTTGAAGTCACCAGTTATCCTTCAGGTATCTAAGGGTGCTCGTAAGTATGCTAACCCTACATTGCTCCGCTACATGGCAGAGGGTGCTGTAGAGTATGCAAAGGAGTTGGGTTGCAACCATCCTGAGATCGTTCTTCACCTCGATCACGGTGATAGCTTCGAGACATGTAAAGACTGTGTAGATTTCGGTTTCTCTTCTGTAATGATCGATGGTTCTGCACTTCCATACGAGGAGAACATTGCATTGACAAAGAAGGTTGTTGATTACGCTCATCAGTTCGGTGTAACTGTAGAGGGTGAGCTCGGTGTCCTCGCTGGTGTTGAGGATGACGTAGTAGCTGAGGAGTCTCACTATACAAAGCCTGAGGAGGTTGTAGATTTCGCTACACGTACAGGTGTTGATTCATTGGCTATCTCTATCGGTACTTCTCACGGTGCTTACAAGTTCAAGCCAGAGCAGTGCACACGTGACCCTAAGACTGGTCACCTCGTTCCTCCTCCATTGGCATTCGACGTATTGGCAGCAGTTGAGGAGCAGCTTCCTGGTTTCCCTATCGTTCTCCACGGTTCTTCTTCTGTTCCTCAGGAGTATGTTGAGATCATCAACAAGTTCGGTGGTAAGTTGCCAGACGCAGTTGGTATCCCAGAGGAGCAGTTGACTAAGGCTTCTGAGAGCGCTGTTTGCAAAATCAACATCGACTCTGACTCTCGTCTTGCTTTCACAGCAGGTGTTCGTGAGACATTGGCTCTTCACCCAGAGTACTTCGACCCACGTCAGTACTGCGGTAAGGCTCGTGAGTACATGGTTGACCTCTATAGCCACAAGATCAAGGATGTTCTTCATTCTGATAACAAGTTGGCTAACCTCGACTAATCTTCGAGATTTTACAACACAAGATATGAGCGGGAATCCGAAAGGGTTCCCGCTTTTGTTTTATCCCCTTTTTTCTCGCAATCATACAATCTGTCAGCATGTAATGCATATTGTGCACGATAACAAGAAAATCTTTACATGATTTAACTAAGAAAACTTGCATCCTATTGCCTTTTTTCCTATATTTGCAATGTTCAAACGAAAGAACAGGACATGTAAGAGGGGTATAAGCCCTATAGTAAATGATAAGCAATAGTAAATGATAAGCAATAGTAATTGATAACCAATAGTAAATGATATCACTCCTCCCAACATATCATTTGTGTAATTGTAAAAGATGATTTAAACCGAAAGGTGTTTGTTTTTAAAAGCATCGGATGGTAATGGCCGAAAGGCTGGAATCTGAAGATGACAGGGTTAAATGATAATGAAAACAATTAGTAAATGGTATAACTATGAAGAAGTATTTTATGATGGTCATCGCTATGACTATGATGACAATAGGATTTGTAAGTTGCAGTGCATCTGACGATGAAATGGGTGAAACAGTTAGTCGCGTTACCACCGATGAGTCAGGTTTCTCTTTGCTCAGCTATTCCATGACTGCAGGCTCTGCTGTAAGCGAGGAGTCTAACAGTAAGGCTGAGAATGTCGAGAAGTTGGTTTGCAAGGTTCTTCCGGGTGGTCAGTTGATGCTGACTCATAAGAATGTAATCTTCGACCAAGGTACAAATATCAAGTTTGCAACTCAGTTGGTTGGCAAGAAGTTAATCATTACCGAAACAGGTGATTATGGAAAGTCTGGTCAGTATGGTTATTATACGCTTGTTGCCAAGGTAGGAACAGTTAAGGATGGTGACTATGTGATTGTTGTAATGCGCAATGATCACGCCCGTGAGGAGTTCAAGTTGAAGTATGACTCTTCCCGAGCTAATTAAGATACATATAAATAGTAAAATGCAATTCAGATATATAATAAATGATATGAAGTTACAATTATAATGAATGGTATGTTGATGTATAATATACGAAGTTAAGACAAATGATAGTAAATGATATGTTTATTTAATAAAAGATGTCGCTTCTTTCGACCAGTCTAGTTTTTTACTTTCTGTTTTCATTTCCCCGTAATGCTTCCATGAGCTGTTCCGGTGTACAGTCTTTTAATATCACCTTATTCTCTTTATCCAACAGGTAAATGGTTGGCATGGCTTTGAGCCCGTAAATCGTGCTCAAGCGGTTATCTGCTACGATGCGGAGCAGACTGAAGCCGGCTGGTATTGTCTGTTTGTCGAGCCATGCAGATATCTTGTGGCAGTTCTCGCAGTCAGGATCGTAGAAATATAAGATAACCTTCTTTTCCCGGTAATCGCTCAACTGATGAGGCTTGCCGTCTTCCAGCATAAAACTGATGTTGGTAGCCTGTGTGCCAGGCAAGTTCTTTCTTGCCTGTTTCAGTTTAAATTCTATTCTTTCTTTCTCGGTTACATCGAAGTATGGCGATTTAGCCATGTCTTCCAGAAATAGGGCATATACCCTGTCGTTGCGCATGGGCGACTCAGGGTTCTCATAATAATGCTCGATGAGGCTTTCAAACTTCTCTTTAGATGGCTTCTGCTGGTAAACTTTGGCTGTAAAGGCTGCAATACCCTTCTGGGCTATTTCCTGGTCGAAACGTGCCAGAATATCGATGAAGTTGACAAAGCCCTGTTCTGCCATCTCCTTGTTTGCCAGTTTCAGGGTATCGGAAAAGTTGAAGTTGTCCCAATAGTGCTCACTCAGGTATGTTGCACGTTGCTCTACGCTGCGCAGACTGTCTGGCAGAGCAGGGTATGGGAAACTGTTCTGAGCCTTGGTTGGGGCTAAGGCTCCAACCAGCATGAAGAAACTGAGGAATATGAATCTTGCCATCATCTTTATATTGGAATTAATGATATTAATAACGGGTGCAAAATTACAAAATTAAATTGAAAGTGGCAAGGTTTTTTATATAAAAAAAAGCCGCGGAACTATAGAAGGTGAGATCACCTCGGCAACTACAGTTCCAACGACCAGTCTAGTTTTATTTATTGGTTCCCGCATACTATTTGTATAGTAAATGATAATTATTTTATTACCTATTTCATTGATATTTGGGGGCATTTAAATTTTGAAACGATATGCGCCCCGATACAGATATATGAACTAAACTTTTCTTAAACTTACTACTGATAGGTGATTTCAAACTTCTTGGCCTTTCCTTGGTTGAAGTTATCAGCCTTCAGCCAGAAGTATCCCGTGTCACCTTTTTTGGCATTCTTGCGTACATTCCTCAACTTAAAGGTATATGTATACTTTCTTTCTCCTGTTTCTAGAAGAGATACCGGATCTCTCTTGATTACTTCTGCCTTATAGGTAAACCAGCTGTTTGTTTTGCAGTCGTAATTCGTTTCGGCTCCAGTATCACCTATTTCTACCTTCCAGTCTTCTGGATTGATATCATTGGATGCGATTTTGAAATTCACAGGCACCAGTCCGTCAGGATAATCCTTAGGAATGGTGATGGTGAAATCTCCTTCGCTGTTCAATGCTGCGCCAATATTGATTTTGTTTTGGATGTCATAACTAGCCTCACTCACACTATAGAGATGGATGTTTCTATTGAGTCCATGCACTTTGTCGGTGAGGTAGATGATGCCTTCTCGCCAGGTCTTGTCTACCTTGTCCAGCTTGTACTTAATGGTACCGGTACCGGTCTTTGTTGCTTTGTCATAAGTATAGCTGGTAACCTCTGGTGCAGCTGCAGTTGCGTATGCCAGATTCTGGGTCCATAAAGCCTCGAAATGCTTAGGCTCCTTGTTGGCTGCATCATCGCCCTTATAAGTGAACTGTACAGTCTGTTCTTTCTTTTCACCTGTATTTACAGTCTTATAAGTACCTCCGACGATAGCCAGTTCGTATTTTCCATCAGAAACTCCCGGAACAATCTGTTCTACTCTAATCCAAGGGTTATTGACCGGTGCACCTTTTATCGCTTCCTCAGAACTTCCTTTGCCATAGCTTTCGTCCAGTTTGTCTATGATGATTCTGTATTCATAGTTACGCTTGATGGCGTATGGCTTGTTGTTTTTATCCTGAAGGTATATGAAATAGTATCTACCATTATACTTTATTGTAACCTTAGCAGGGTCAGTTGGCAAGTTACTTTCTTCAAAGGCTGCTGTCGGATTGTACATTTGCCCATTGCTACCTTTCAGTCTCTTAGTGCTTACGGATGGTGTTATATATGTAGCATTCCATGTCCAATCTTTGCCTCCTGTAGTATCATCGAACTTCAGACTGTCTCGATTGAATGGTGCTATAGTTCCGTATTGTACACCATTGAAAACAGATATTCCGAAATCGCTGCTTTTAAGGTTCGGGTTTGCTTTTTTAGCCGCGTCGCTCCAAACGGCAGAAATCTTCGCTCTGTCTCTTATAAGATGGATGATGTAGTCTTTTTGTTTGTCGGTATTGGTAAGATACTCCTTCAGTTGATTAGGGGTGTCTCTTTTGATATATCCCCAATAGCGAGTCATCACATGTTGCAGTTCTGTATGATTTGTCTCGAAAGTTGTCATAAGCATGTTTTCATGCATTCCTACCCATTTCCATTGAACGTTATGCCCGTCTTCATCTATATCGTTAAGGGAATTATATTGTTCAGTAGCGTTAGCTACTAAGTGGATACGAGAAGTCTTGTTTGGGATTTCTGCCTTGAAATCTCTAAGTACTGAACTTCCGTCCCCATTTATGTCACCTCCTGATACAGCGGTACTGTCTTGCTCAACTTTATTCCCACTTGGGGTCGTGTAATTACCATTATTGTCTCTAGTAAACCCTTCGATGGATTCGAACTTACCTTTAATATTTCCAAAACCAACAAATTGGCCTTCGTTGTCGAAGCAGAATAGTTTTAAATCATCTTTACTTCTAATACCTTCGTTCATGTAAACAGTACTTCTTGTAGCTGTTTGCTCCTCGAAGCTAGGTATGGCTATATTGAAGTGAGCGGTATAGTAACCATCTTCAGCCTCGTTGCTTGAAGTCTCGTTGTCTACTATACAATCAGTGCAGGCTGTCAACATAAATGTTAACAGCACTGCTATCATACCAATATGTAATCTTATTTGTTTCATATCATTAACCTTCTTTATTCTATACCTTGATCCTCTATTTTCTCGATTTCATCTGGTGTCAAGTCATGTACGCAACGAACATAGGCTCCCTTGTAATTAGCGTTACTTTGTTCTTCAGACTTATCGCCATCGAATGTCCAGTAGGATTCACCTTGTAACAGATCATTAGGAATAGCGTTATTGCCTGATTGTAAACTAATAATTTTTTTAACCTCTTCTTTTGTAGGCAAACGCCAACCGCTTAGATCAAGGTCCTCGCCTTTCTTTGTCTTAGACTTTTCTTTGTACTGTTTACAGTATTTCTTGGCTTCGTCGTTGCTGCCTATTGATTGCAACCTACTATTGATGGTTGAGGCAATGATGAAAGCAGGTGATACCGTATTGTCATTTTTATCTGATGGCTTTGCCACGCTATAGGTGTTACTACTCTTTGTCACTGAGTGTTGAATCGTGTATAGGCGTTTATTTTGCCCTTGATTCAAAGTACCCGTACTTTCTACATTGAGTGAGTAGATACTAGGGTATTTTTTTACAATGATTTTTTGTTTCTTGTTTGATCCGTCTACACAGAGATTGAAAGTGCAGTATACAACGGTGTTGTGCGCTGGATACCCATCGCTGATTTTTATGTAGCCGCAATATCCGTCACCAGTCGTAGTGTTTCGTTGTGATTCTGCACCTCCTGGTTGGTTGATATTGTTCTCATTTTTGTGTATTGTTCCGTTTGAGTCGAACGAATAGTATACGTAATCTTGTATTTTACATTCTGCTGATGCCATCCATCTTATACTTTCATCTGTCTTGTTGTCGTCCATTCCTTTCATACTGATTGTGGTAGGATAAACTATCAGATAGTCAGCCTTGTCGCCTTTTACCTTAGTTTCTTCTCCTTGCGTCCATTTCGTAATTTGCCACTTGAGATAACCAAGGTCGTCATCGTAATCAATATCTGTCTTGGTATCCAGATATTTGATGACGGCATTGACGGTATAGATATAGTTGCGGTCTAACTTCTTGTCACCCTGAGGGTCACGAACCGGTATATTCAATTCCTTCAGGATATCAGTTTTAGAATTGTCCTTATATTTGAAGTTAACCTTTGCTACAATCTGTGGCATTGTTTTCTGAGTTTCCCATTGGGTGGAATAACTGTAGGTGGTTACCGTGAAGACATTATTTCCCTTCTCATCTTTTGCAGATGCTGCCGGGCTCCAGGTATTGTTGTCTGATATGATAGATGGAGTTGCGGTTTGATCACCAGCAAAGATGGTAGTATTGGTATTGTAATTGATGAGTTTCCACTGAACGTCTGAAATATGGTAATCCTTCACCGTAGAAGAGATGTTGAGCTTGATCTTGGCTGCCGCTCTCACCAGTTCTACCGGAATGTTCTGTTCCGGATCTTGGGTGATGGTATACTCACCTTGGCTGCTCATCAGGAATTTCTTGTCGCTTACCTTGGTAGCTGGCATCCAGATATCATCATCCTGCTGGGTGCAGGCAAGAAGTTTTGCCAGGTCCTTACCCTTGAGATTATCCTTTGCATTGGCTACTGCATAGTAAGGATAAGTATTATTCTCATCAAGCTGGTGTTTCGATTTCCAGCTGCCCGAAGCCAATACCTCTTTCTGGTTTTCTGCCGGACTTTTAAACTGGCAGTCGATTCTACAATCACCATTATTTGTTGGTTCGAACATCTTAAAGTCAAGAGAAGACAGAGTTTTTTCATGAAGATTCTCTTCTTCCTTCACTCTTGTGGTCTGCAGGTCGTTGATCATGGGAGTCATGCTCAGCTGTTGTGCAGCCGAACCGTTTCCCAGTTCGTCTTCAGCTGAGCATCCTGCCATGAGCCATCCTGCCGTAAGAGCCAAGATGCATTTTGCGAAACTTATGTCTATATATAACTTCTTCATGATGAATGTTATTTTCTGTTGTCTTTATAATACTTGTTCAAAGTGAATATCCTTACCGGCGAATTTGCCCTTCTTACATCCTTTATATTTGGAACCTGGATTCAGGATAAACTTATCGTTTGGATATGTCGTCAGGAAAACCTGCGCCTTTACATTGTGTGGCTTTGCCAGATCCAGTCTGTTCTTTGGCACGACATAGAAGTAGAGCGTCTTCTTCTCACCACTTTTATTGATGATGAAATCATCTATATGATAAGTATATCCAATAACATTGTCTCCATCGTTTTTGTCTGAAATGTTTGTATCGTAAACCGGATCTTTATGATCATCATAGTTGCCATCCTTATCGCATTCTACGAATCCGAACATCGGGTTGTCTGTCTGGAGAATCCAAGGCTTACCTTTGGTGTCGATATCCTTGAGCGTAATCATCGGTCCGCGTTTAGGGGAACCGTAATATACCTTGTAGCCCCAGTCTGTCTGATCTCCGCCAGGGATAACCACGTTTGTTGAGGCATCGATGAAATCGAATGTTCCTCCATCCTGCCATTCCTGAATAGATGGAGTAACGGTGAGTTTGCCCATCTGTCCGTTGAGGAAATAACCATAAACTACCAGTTCTCTGTTTCTGATGGCATTTCCTTCAGAAGGAATATTGAAGGGCGCGGGCTTCTCGGTTGCTCCGCCATCTAATGAATAGTAGATGGTGCCTCGGATGGCTTGGTTGGTCTCACGGAGATAACAGAGATCATGAGATTTGATTCCTTCATTATTAAGAGCATCCAGATATTCCTGGGCAGACTGATTCTTTTTGATGAAACTCTCAGGATTATCCACTTCCTTGATATCCTTGTTCTCTACACCTGCCAGTTTCAGAGCGGTTGGTACGTAAGTCGTACCTGCGTTGTTGTATTTCTGGCTGGTTACGTTCTGGTCGTAACCATTCTCGTTATATTCTGCCTCATCGGGGAAAACATAGCTGGCGGTAGGAATGGTGTTTCCTTCTACCTCTATTCTTGTTACCTTTACCTGACTGGTATTGGCATCATTACCCTTTTTTCGGGCAAAGTAAAAATGGAGTTTCGAAACAGCGCGAACCAGAGGAATCTTGATGCCTTTGTCTTTGGCTCCTTCTTCTGTATCAGCCACATGGCTGTCTACAGAGATTTGAGTGATGGCACGGGAGATAGGGAGTCCCTTTCCGGCTGGCACTTCTTTTGTTTCTGCAGTTCCATCGCCATTGATACCGAAAGGTGAGGTAAAGCTGACTTCTTTCAGATCTTTGCGGGTAACAGAACTGAGGTCTTTGCCTTTTATCTGGTCCAGCATGTTGATGCTCTCAGAGTTTGCCAGGATGTAAAGGTCGATGTTCTTTACTTCTTCGCCGCCAATCTTTCTCAGGAATCGGAGGTTCAGGGTATAGTTACCGTTCTGCACTTCGCTCAGCGTTTCTGCTTTATAAGAGATAGGAGTGGCTTCATCGCCGGTATTTGATTTGAACACCCATACCTTGATATTATGGATGTCGCTCTCCTGAGTAGGATTCGCATCAGTCTCATTGTCAGCAAGAGCCTTTCCGCTAGTTTCTCCGGCTCTGGTACTGTTTCCGGTGCCGGTAGAGAAACTGAGGCTCAGATAGGCATTGTCGCTTTGAGCTGTTTCTGTATTTTCGTTCTCTGAACAGGATGCCATTGCGCCTACCATGAGCAAAGCAGCGAGTGCCATACACACTGGGCGTGTCATCTTGGTCAGAGTAGATTGATAGCGTTTCATGTTTTCTTTCTTTTACTTATACTTCTTTCTTTTCTTATTTTCCCAGGTCGGCATTCTGAAGATTCAGAACCCAGTTGTTTACCTTGATTCTTGCATCCATGCTGTAGGTAGAACTTGGAGCTGGCACGTAGAATACCAGAGTGTAATGGTCCTGACGGTCCAGATACTGCTGGTCGCTCCAGTCTTTGCCGTAGCGGTCGCTGGCACAGAGTGATAGGAACCAAGGCAGGGAGTGGTTGAAGATGACTTTGTTGATGCGCTTGTCTGTGATGACGATGCGCTTGTCATCATATTGGCTGGTTCCGTCGGCAGCGCGACTCTTGTTGTCGTCTTTGGTTTCGAACATACGTGATGATGACAGGTCGTAAACCAGCGCCTTTTCTACGTATTCGCCTTCTACCTCGGTCTTGCCGCTGTGGTTTTCTACCAGTTTCTTCTCATAAGGAAGATAGGTGATTGCCTTTGGCTTTACCTTGTCGCCCTTATAGTCGAGTAGGGCAGCGGAACCTTTGATTTCTACATCGAAGTTTTCGGCTGTGAATCCTTCCTGGTCGGGTTCGAATGGAAGCATCACCACGCGGTATGTCTTGGTACACTTCATCAGACTCAATTTTCCCTGCACATCGTTTTCTCCATCAAAGTTGAGGGAGTCCTGTGCGGTATAGAGGGCGGTGAAGTGCTTGTCGTTTACGGATTCTTCTTCGTTTTTTTTGCCCATTTCCTCTTGCAGGTCGTTGATGGTAGAGATACCTGGGGTAAGTTTAGTAAAGCTAAACTCGGTCTCATCATCACCTTCGGCTCTTGTTCCCATTGCGGCAGGCTGCTTGTCACGAGCCAGGCAGACGAAGGTATACTTGCCTGCTTGCAGGTCTGTGATTTCCATCTTATGACCTGTTTCAAACTTGTCAGCCGACTCGGTATAGTTATCTACGAACTTACCGTTCTTGTCGAATACATAAACGTTGAGGTTCTTCACCTCAGCAGAGAAAGCATCAGCCTCTTTCACATTATAAGTATAGTCGAATTTGAGCGACAACTTAGCTGTAGGGCAGCCCGTGATATCATCTTTCATGCATGATGAAAGAGAAGTGAGTGCGATGGCTGAGATGCAAACCAGCTTGCAACATTTGTTGTTGAGGAAATGTGCCATATTCTTTATCTTTTATAATCTTTTACTTTTACTTATTTTATATAGAGAGTGCCGTAGGTAGCGAATATCTTTGCTTCATCAGCTTTCTGTTTCGTTGCCTTCGGCATCGTTATTATCTAAGGATGAAAAGTGCCAGTCTTTCGGGTTGGGGGTATGACGGCACGTCATTGTATCTCCCGCCTTTTATACATGGGCGGCAATGTTAGTTATCTTTTAAGAATGTTTTCGTTCTTTTCAGAACGAACGTTTGATTGATAAACTCTCGGAGGAGGATTGCTCCCCCGAGAGTATTGGTATATATATAAGTATTTATATTTTATCTGTCTGGTTTGACGGAATATTACTTCAAGTCAACTGACTGCTCGTTGAAAACCCAAGGGTTAACAGAAACCTCAACATCGAGATAGTACAATGTACGGTCATCTGGACCACCATTAGGAACCTGGGCACCAACATTAAATATGTTCTTTACATTTAACAGGTAGATGCTGTTACGCTGAATAGTATTCTCTGCAGTGAGGTACTGATCCTTGATCTTCTGAACATAGTATGTCTTACCTTCGTTGAAGACCTCGATATCATACTTCTTGCGGAATTCATCCAACTTAGCCTCTGGATCTGTTGTGTCTTCTTTAGCTGCTTTCAATTCTTCAACAACTTTGGCTGCGTCCTTACCATCAAAGATAGCCTTTTGGTCTTGGTAATCGTTGATGATGTCCTGGATGCTGCTATAGATAACCTTGTTGTAACGATAGAAAGTACCATCTTTGATGTCTGCCTTGTCCTGATACTCTTTATTGAGCTCTACTGTGTACTCGAAGTACATAGAAGTTGCAGCTTCACTAGAGTTGTTCTCGAAGATATAGTCCTTATTTAATCTATCTGTTGTTACAGCTTTGAAGTAGCCATCGTTCTGGAGCAAAGTCTTTGTACCGAACTCAGATGTTGGCTGGAAGTAAGTGATATCAGTTGGAATTGAAAGGGTTGTGCATTCTGCATCAGCCCACTGCTGCATAACATTTGTCTTGTTGGCAACATTTGAGATGGCATATTTAGTCAATGTTACACCCTTAACAGCCTTAATGGCATCTTCATTTGCATTCTTTTCAGCTTCTGTAACTTCTGCATCCTTAGCGTAAGCCGTGATATCTGTTGCCTTAGATGTTGGCTCGTCAATACGTGCGGTAAGACGATCAATCTTAATGATGTCACTAACCTTTGCTGCAGAATTTGCATCCTTGTTGTCAGATGTGAAAACAACAGTATGGCTGTTTGCCTTTACGTCTGCATCGTTCTGGTTGAACATTGCAAATTTGTTATCAGCAGAGTATGCTTTAGCAAACTTGTTTGCTAAGTCAGATGTATAAACATCAGTAAGTGGTGATGCACTTGTCGCGTTAGCTAAGAAATATACGCTGTATTTGGTACCTGCAGTTACATTTTCAACTGGAACCTGAAGTGTTGTCTTACCATCGGTACCTTGCTGAGGAACTTTAGCATCTGCCCATGCCTTCTCATCAATTGTGATTGATTTTGCAATCTTACCATTTGCATCAACCAGATAGAATGTACCACTTGTTACATAAGATTCCTCTTTTGAAGCTTCTTTAGGATTGTTCTGTGCAGTTCTTGTACCATTGCTGGTAGGAGTCTGAACGGTCAAAGTCATGTAGAACTTGTCTACCTTGTTCTGACCAGCTTTGTCATTAGCCAAATCCTCACTGTCGCTGCAGCTAGTGAAAGACAAAGCTGCGGCTGAAACCAAGCTCATTACGAGCAAATTCATTTTTTTCATAATCTTTTTACTTAATACAAAAAAAGTTATACAATATATTTAATTAATTCTTATTCTCAAAATTAAGTTTCGCACATATTGGCACAATCCGCTGAAAACAGATCGTATTTTACATCATCTTTTATCTTATACTTATATAAATAGAAAGTAAATAGTTACTTTAAAGTGCCTGGTTAACTTTATCCAGGTTCTCCTGCGCCTCCTTCAAACCACCGGCAATAGCTTTCTCAAAGTATTGCTTGGCTGTCTGATAGTCTTCCTTCATGGCAGCCAGACAACCGCGGGCATTGTTTGCCTCGGCGCTGTCGCCTGCTTTCAGGAGATATTTCTCTGCACTCACCTTGTCGCCACGTTCGATGGCTGCTGAGGCTGCATTGAGATTGGCAAGCTTATCTTCAGGGAACATTCTTACAGCTATGTCGAAAACATTGTTGAATTCGGCGCTACCCTTAGGATAAGTCTGGGCTACCAGATACATCTCCTGGAGAGAGAGCTTCTGAGGACGGGTCTTGATAACCTCTCTAGCCTTTTCTACATTGAATGCCTGAACATCATATTCTATCGTATAGTCGGTACGGCGAAGTGATGGCCATACATTCTGCAGGAGATAGCGATAAGCCTGAGGAGCCTTCTTGAGCAATGCTTTCTCTTTGGCATCTGGCTGCATGTTGCTGTTGATAATCTCAAGTGCAGCTTCCTTCTGAGGAATCTCATTCTCATTTACATACTTGATGGTTCCTGCCCAGTCTTCTGCTGTAGCTGTGTCCGCAAACAGTTTTGAAGAAATTGGATAGGTCTTCAGGATATGCTTCAAAAGTGCCTGTGTACGGTTATGCGACAACTTGTTGTTGTTGGCATATCCGCCATCTGGTGATGCATAGCCGTGGAGGGTTATCTTGGTGATGGTAACATCCGAATCGTTCTTCACGAGATCGAGTGTCTTGCGGATATTATCCAGTTCGTTGGCATTGTTGCCCATATCGTACAGGATATCCCACTTGTTCACCTTGAAGTTCAAACGGGCAGAACCATTCTCCTTTCTTGCCTTTACGGCTTCTGCCTTAGGCTGGACATAAGCGTTGAAGAGATTCTTCGGAGTAGAGAATGCACGTCCTTCCGGATTCAGAATACCTTCGTCGAGAAGTTGCTGGTTGCAACCGCAGGCATCATTGCTGATGGCGAAGTTTGAGTTCTTCATCCAGTCGCTGAACGGAGCGGCGTATTCATAATGAAGCGTCTGTGCTGTCTTGTTCTTACGGAGTGCCACGATGAGTGGGTTTGCCGTAGCCGTTTTCTGGTTACGCTGATAGTAAATATATCTCTTTTTACCCATCACCTCAACACTCGGCATGAAGAGTGTATCCTTTTCGTTGAGGATCATTGGGGTATAGATGAGACCTTTGTTGCTGGCAAGCTGAATTTGGTCGAGGTTCAAGTCCATAGCCACTTTCACCTGGTTGCCAACCTTTCTGATTGCCTTATTCTGGATTTTCAGATTCTTGTAAGCCTGCTGGGTATTATCGGCTGATATAGGAAGAGCGATAAGCAAGGCTCCGAACATACTACCTATTATATTATATGTATTCATCACTGATTCTTTTTAAAAAACATACACTAAGTTGAGGGCTGCTTTCGTCGGGCCCACATAGTTGTGTGCCTTGTCATCTTCAAGTTTATCTCCGCATTGAGCACAGTTAAACTTATCTGCCTTAGAGTAGATATAGCCTACACCAAGTTCAGCTTCCAGATTCCAATGTTTCGAGAGAGCCCAAGCGTAGCCGTAAGCTACACCAGCACCGATAAACCATCCTTCATACCGATAGTCTTTCAGCTTAGAGAAATCAGTGCCCAGGAACTTGAAGTCAAGATCCATGCCACCGATGTTGTGAGATCCACCCAAGGCATGGAAGCCGATGAATGAACCCATCATTTTGTTACAGAACCAGTATCTGGCCTCTGGCTGAACGAGCCAGTGTTTCCATTTCTTGTTCTTTGAAAACGTCCAAGGATTGTAGTTTCCGGATACGTCAAGTGTCCATTTAGGAGAAAGACCGAATTCAACACCCAAGTTCATGGTTGTTGTTGCATCATACAGCAAGTTGGTCTTTACCGCAGCTTCCTGCGCTAGAGCAGGACAGATTAGGCTGCCGAGTGCTACTAACGCAATTAAAATCCTTTTCTTCATACCTCAATTAAACTTTTCTTTTTTTTAAAATACATTGAGCGATTTTGAATCACCTTTTACTTTCTTATACTCTTTTTATATTTATAATGATCACCAATACCTGAATCTACTGAGAACTCATGTTTCCTGAAGTTTACTTTCAACTGTTCTTTTTCTCCTTTCAGTTTACTTTCAACTTACTTTTTAGTTCGTCTGTATCTCATATCGTTGGATTTCGGGTGCAAAAGTATAACGAATATTGGATACAACCAAATTTTTAAGCACTGAAAAATACTGAAAAATGCCATTTTTAGCAAAATAGTACACTGATTTATGCTTAAAATCGTTAAATTTATACGATTTTCGGATAATTGAACAAGGTTTTCTGATATTATTTGTATTTTTGCAGCTGGAATCAATAATTCCCTAAAAGAATGGCAATTTCCAAGAAAAAGAGCCGTTTGACTTACGAATGTATACATAAGATTTAAGAAAATAACCAATACGAAATGAAACTGAAGAATGACATTGTAAACCTGATAGTGAGGGTAGAACATCATTTATGCCCTCAATATTGTGGTGTGGTAGACCGCCGACGCGTTATCGCCTTTCTACTTCTGACGATAAGCGAGCTGATTATCATACCTTATCATATTATGCTCTTTCTGCTGGTGAAAGAACCTTATGGTTTAAGCCTCTGTGGCTTGCATACATTCGTGTTCTGCATCCTGCAGTTCCTGGTCTGGAAACGGAAGATAGCTTTCGTGAAAGGTATTTCTTCTCTTTACCTTCTGATGTTCGCCAAACTGGCTCTTGATAGCGTATTTTGCATCAATTTCGGTTTTGCTAATGATGATTTGAGCGTTATCTGCAACCTGTTTGTTGTCTTTATCCTGGCTATTACAGCGTTGAGCCAAACTTTGTATACGACTTGCACCATCATCACGGTAGGTATGATACCTATGTTGCTGATATACCTGTTCAGCACTCCGCTTATGCCAGCTCTTTTCAGTATGAAGGCTGTTTTCCTGAGTTTCATGATGCTGGTTTATGTGGCAGTATATAATATGAGTATTGTAACCAAGGGGTTGCGCCCGCCGAAACGGATGACTCGGGTTGAAAACAAGGCGTTGAATATGCTTGCCGATTTGAAGGATAATGAACCGGAAGCAGCAGAAAGCCTGATGAAGCGTCTGACTCCTGATGTCCGGCAGAAGATTATTACCCATGCTTCTGAACATCTGTTTAATGAAGAATTGAATAGAGTGGCATGGGATCAGGTTTGTGATGGTCTTACGTTCAGCGAAAAGGAAATATGCAAGCTGATTCTTCAGGGGCATACTTTAAAGGAAATTTGTGCAGAACTCAATAAGAGTGAATCAAATATCACCAGCCAGCGTTGCCATATCCGCAAAAAGTTGAATATGGACCGTCGCGATGATTTGAGGAGAACCTTGGAAGTAAGGTTCTATGATGCGCAGAAACAAGTAAAAAAGTCAGAAGCCGAGAACTCCTGACTTTTATGGATATTCTTATTCCCTGATAATTCAAGTTCAGAAGTTAAAGAAGTTAAAGGAGTTATCGCTCCCAACGGTCGCTGAGGAGTTAAGACAACAGTCTTTTTGGCGTATTTTTTTAAGCAGCAAGACATACGTCTTAACTCCTTAACTCCTTTAACTTCCTGATATGCGAAAGTTCAGTTGATCATTATTCTTCCAATCTGAGAAATGCTTTCGGAAGATACTGGATAATATCGCTGGCGATGAGGCTCTCTTTACCCAGATCTTTGGCTGCAAGATCGCCAGCCAGACCATGAAGATGCATACCCAGTCGACAGGCATCTTCCTGTTTGTATCCTCTTGCCAGAAGACCGGTGATGATACCTGTCAGCACATCACCGCTGCCTGCTGTAGCCATACCGCTGTTGCCCGTACTGCAGAAATCAATCTTTCCGTCAGGGTGGCAGAGTGCAGAATAATGTCCCTTTAATATAATGTATGCCTGGAGTCGTTCTGCCAGTTCGCTTGCCTTCATCAGTCTTTCGGTACAGCTGCTGCTCGCATTTCCGGCAAGCCGGTCGAACTCCTTCGGATGAGGTGTCATGATGATATTCTTTGGCAACTGCTGCATCCACGCCCTGTGGCTGGAAAGAATATTGAGCGCATCGGCATCAATGACGAGCGGACAGGTAGCACGGCGCAGTTGGGCGATGAGGGCGATGGCTGTTGTTTCGTTCTGTCCCAATCCGGGACCTACGCCCAGCGCATCGAACATCTCTGTATCTACCGGTTCGCTGAATATGGTTTCTTCAGCATCCATCTGCAGTACCGCTTCAGGTACCGAAATCTGCATGATTTCATAATTCCGTTTTGGGGTATGGGCTGTTACCTTGCCTGCACCGGTTCTCAGACAAGCCTTGGTGGCTAATACCGAAGCGCCGCTCATGCCGTAACTTCCCGCTATGAGCAGCGCATTACCCATGCTGCCTTTATGGGCAAAGTCGCTGCGCGATTTCAGGAGCGGACGGATGTCGTTCTCTTCGAGTATGCGGCACTGGCACTCCGTATTCTGGATGAATTCCTGGGAAAGTCGGATGTCGAGAACGCGCAGTCTGCCCAGGTACTGCTGGTTATCCGCCATCAGCATCGACAGTTTCTTCTGCTGCAGGGTAAGGGTCAGACTGGCACGGATGATGTTGGCATGGATATTATAGGAATTGTCCTCGGTCATCAGTCCCGAAGGGATATCGATGCTTACTACCTTGGCAGGACTCTGGTTGATATATTTCACCATCGCGGCGAATCCGCCAGCCAATGGTTTGTTGAGTCCGCTTCCAAAGAGTCCGTCCACCACCAGCGTTTCTGCATTGAGCTTAGGAGGGTCCAGGTTAGTGGTAATCTCAGTAAATTTCACTCTCTTTGCATCCAGCAGACGCTTCTTGTTGGCAAGACAGTCTGCCGACAGTTTATTCTGTACATTAAAGAGGTATACACTTACATCATATCCATCCTCGCTGAGCATTCTCGCCACAGCAAGCGCATCGCCGCCGTTATTACCCGGACCGGCGAAGACAACTACTGGAGTGCGGTTAGACCATTCCTCTTCTATGGCGCGTGTCAGCGCTTTGGCTGCACGTTCCATCAGGTTGAGCGAACTGATAGGTTCGTGCTCAATGGTGTATTTATCCAACTCATGAATCTGAGCGCTTGTGAAAATCTTCATATTATCTGATAATCTTAGTATTATCTGCGCGAACTGTCGTGATAATTTGTCAACTCATGCAGATAAACGGTTATTTTCATGCAAAAGTACAAAAAATAGTTGATGAAAGCACGAAGTTTCATGTTTTTTTCGTAATTTTGCAGAAAATATTATTATAGAACAGACTATGAGCATAGTAAAGATCAAGGATAAGAGCTTCAAGACATCGATTCCTGAGGCTGAGATTCTGAAGAAAGTACAGGTCGTAGCAGACCGTCTGAACAAGGACTATGAAGGCAAGACCCCTGTGTTCTTGGCAGTATTGAACGGCGCATTTATCTTTGCAGCCGACTTGATGCGAATGATTACCGTGCCAAGCGAGATTTCATTCGTGAAGTATGCTTCTTACGAGGGTACCTCCTCTACGGGCAGCATGAAGACCCTGATGGGTTTGAACCAGGATTTGGCAGGCCGCCACGTGGTTATCGTAGAGGATATCGTAGATTCCGGTTTCACCATGGCTCACATGATTGAAGACCTGAAGAAGATGAACCCAGCTAGCGTTGAGGTTTGTTCCCTCCTCGTGAAACCAGGCAACTTGAAGGTTGATCTTGATATCAACTATACTGTTATGGAAATCCCTAACGATTTCATCGTGGGATATGGATTGGATTATGACCAAGAAGGCAGAAACCTCCGCGACATCTACACTATTGTAGAAGAATAGAAGTATGAACACTTTAATTTTTTTAGGCATGTTTGCCGTTTTCTTTGGTGTTACTATAGCTATACTTTTGTCTCCTTGGGGACAGAAATGGATGAATGAATATTAGTTTCTGACACAACATAAATATTTTATATATATATTAAGGTAAAAATGAAAAATATCGTAATTTTCGGCGCTCCAGGTGCAGGTAAAGGCACACAGAGCGACAAGATGATCGAGAAGTATGGTCTCGGTCACATTTCTACAGGTGATGTACTTCGTAACGAAATCAAGAACGGTACAGAACTTGGTAAGACAGCTAAGGGTTATATCGACAATGGTCAGTTGATTCCAGACGAGTTGATGATTGACATCCTCGCAAACGTATACGATAGCTTCGGTAAGGATCACGCTGGTGTAATCTTCGACGGTTTCCCACGTACCACTCCACAGGCTGAGGCTCTGAAGAAGATGCTTTCTGAGCGTGGTCATAAGATTGCTGCAATGATTGAGTTGGCTGTTCCTGAGGATGAGCTGATGGCTCGCCTGATTAACCGCGGTAAGGAAAGCGGCCGTTCTGATGATAACGAGGAGACTATCAAGAAGCGTCTCAATGTTTATCATACACAGACCGCTCCGCTCATCGACTGGTATGAGAAGGAAGGCATTCATCACCACATCGAGGGTCTCGGTACTGTAGATGAGATCTTCGCTCGTGTTTGCAATGTAATCGACAATCTCTAATTAGTATTTAGTATAATGTTAAGTGTTAAATGTTAAATGTTAAGTTGGGCGTACGCCTTTCGGGGAAAACCTAGCCTGATGTTGAAACGGAATATTCCTTTCGGGATAATTTAACACTTAACATTTAACATTTAACATTACAATATAAAAATGGCTGAATCCAATTTCGTAGACTACGTAAAGATACAATGCCGCTCTGGTAAGGGTGGCAAGGGCTCCATGCACCTGCGCCACGTAAAGTACGGGCCTGACGGTGGCGACGGCGGACGTGGAGGAAGCATCTATCTCCGCGGCAACCATAACTACTGGACGTTGCTGCACCTCAAGTATCAGCGCCACTTCTTTGCCGAGCATGGTGGAAATGGTGGCCGTGATAAGTGTCATGGAACCGATGGCAAGGATATTTATATCGATGTGCCTTGCGGTACCGTGGTTTATAATGCCGAAACAGGCAAGTTTGTATGCGATGTGGCTTATGACGGGCAGGAAGTTCTGCTCCTCAAGGGCGGTCGTGGCGGATTGGGCAACTTCCAGTTCCGTACTTCTACCAACCAGGCTCCTCGTTATGCACAGCCGGGCGAACCTATGCAGGAGATGACCATCATCATGGAGCTCAAGCTCCTTGCCGATGTAGGTCTGGTAGGTTTCCCTAATGCCGGTAAGTCAACTTTGCTGAGTGCCGTATCAAGTGCCCGTCCTAAGATTGCAAACTATCCGTTTACTACGCTCGAACCATCGCTGGGTATCGTAGATTATCGCGACCACCAGAGTTTTGTCATGGCTGATATTCCTGGCATCATCGAGGGCGCGAGCGAAGGAAAAGGTTTGGGCTTGCGATTCCTCCGCCATATTGAGCGCAACTCTCTGCTGCTCTTCATGGTTCCGGGCGATACTGACGACATCAAGAAAGAATATGAAGTATTGCTGGGCGAACTGAAGAACTTCAATCCAGAGATGCTCGACAAGCATCGCGTGCTGGCTATCACCAAGTGCGATCTGCTCGACGAAGAACTGATTGAAATGCTCAAGGAAACTTTGCCTACCGATCTTCCGGTGGTCTTCATCTCGTCTGTTACCGGACAGGGTATCCAGGAACTGAAGGACGTGCTCTGGAAGGAACTCAATTCAGAGAGCAACAAGCTTCAGGAGATTACTGCCGAAGATACGCTTGTTCACCGTGACAAGGATATGTCTCGCTTCCAGCAGGAACTGGCTGCAGAGGGCGAGGATGTAGTAGAATATATTGATGAGGATGAAATCGAGGATGTCGACGACCTCGATGATTTCGAATACGAATAAATGTTATGATCAAAGAATATCAGGTAGCTTCTGGTGTCAAGGCTTTCTCTACTACCCGTAAGGGAGGAGTGAGCCAGGGCAACTATGGCGAATTTAATATCAATGAGTTTTGCGGTGACAATGCAGAACATGTGGCTGAAAACTGCAAGCGCCTTGCCACAGAGTTGGGTATTGATACAGCCCATATCATCATGCCCCATCAGGTGCATGGAGTAGAGGTGCGCAATATTGCCGGTGAGTTTCTCACCATGCCTGAGAATATCCGCAAGATGGTGCTCGAAGGTGTAGATGCCGTGATGACAGACCAGAAAGGTGTATGTATCGGTGTTTCTACTGCCGATTGCATCCCTGTGCTTCTTTATGATGAGGAGCATCATGCTGTGGCTGCCATCCATGCCGGCTGGCGTGGCACGCTGGCTCGCATCGTGCATAAAACCATTCAGGAGATGGCGTTTACCTATCATACCGACCCGAAGAAGTTGAAGGCGGTGATAGGTCCGGGCATTTCGCTCGACCATTTCGAGGTGGGCGATGAAGTTTACGAGGCGTTCGAGCAGGCAGCTTTCCCTATGGCAGAGATTGCCGAACAGCGTCCTAATGCCGCCTTCTCGGTTGATCCTGCTGAGCGTGAGCGCCTGGCAGCTGAGGGTAATATCATGCAGCCGCTGAAATGGCATCTCAATCTTCCGCTCTGCAACAGACAGATTCTTCTGCATTGTGGAGTGGCCGAAGAGAATATCCAGGATTGTGGCATCTGTACCTTTGCCCATAGCGATGAGTACTTCTCTGCCAGAAAGCTGGGTATCGAGAGTGGCAGAATCTATACAGGCATCTTGTTGAAGTAAAAGCCTGGTAGCAGGTAAGTATCAGATTAATGAAAAGAATGAAAAAAGGATTGCGGCTATTGGCTGTGGCAGGACTCATGGTGTTCTCGCTGAGCAGCTTTATGCCCGCTAAAAATGTATTCACGGCAGCCGAACAGCAGCAGGTGAGTATTTCAACACCCGGTCTCTTTGCCCAGAGTCAGGCATTTAATGTAGACTTTGAGATATTCCGTGCTAAGGAATATTCCTTCCCGCTTCCTGTGGGCAAAGCAGCCCTTCTGAACAATCATGTGTTGCGTATCTCTACCTCTAAAGGCGATGCTGTCAAGGCGATGCTCGAAGGTTATGTGCGACTTTCCAGAAAGTCGGAATCAATGGGTAATGTCATCGTGGTGCGCCACGATTGCGGTCTGGAAACCGTTTATGCCAACAATGCCGAGAACCTGGTTAAGGTAGGACAGCATGTGGATGCCGGACAGACGATTGCCATTGTAGGCTCTAAGGAGGGTGAAACTTATTGCGACTTCTCTATCATGGTGAATGGCGGTAGGTTGAATCCGGAAACTTTCATAGAGTTGAAATCGCATAAGTTGCGCCGCCAGACCGTGCAGTTCCGCAAGCATGGTGCCCGTGTCATCGCTTCGGTTATCGGCGGAAAGGATTCTTCTGTAGGAAGAAATGCTGAGGCTGACAAGGAGGCATCTGGCAAGAAAAAGGGTAGAATAGGAGATGGAATGACGCTCGATCCTGATGAGGTTTATGATCCGTTTACCATTACCAATACTTTCGAGCTTGATTTGGAGAAGATAGAAAAGACAGCCTGGGCTTATCCTTTGCCGGGTGCCAAGGTAATCAGTCCTTATGGTGGCAAGCGCCGCCATTCGGGTGTGGATCTCAAGACGTGCCCGAATGATGAGATTGTGGCAGCCTTTGACGGTACGGTTGTTGCATCAGGACCCTACTATGGTTACGGCAACTGCATCCGTATCAAGCATGCTTATGGTTTCGAGACGCTCTACAGCCATCAGAGTAGGAACAAGGTGAAGAAGGGCGATAAGGTAAAGGCTGGTCAGGTAATCGGTTTGACGGGCCGTACCGGTAGGGCTACCACAGAGCACCTCCATTTCGAGGTTAGCTTTGATGGTAGACGACTGGACCCAGCCATCATTTATGACCACGGCAAGCATCAATTGAATCCTGTAACCCTTCATCTAACGAAGGGCAGGGGCGTTAAGAGTGTAAAGAAGCAGTAACTAAGAAGAACAGCCCACTGGCAATACGCTTGCTAGTGGGCTGTCTTACTAATACTAGTATCCTGTCTTTCGCTTGCCAGCATTCTATTCATGTTTTCCATTATCAGAAAACAGTTCGCCCATGCGCTGTTATCATACAGCACACGGGCGAAACATATATTTATGATAGAGAAGTATTATTTCTTCTTCTGGGATTTACGATTGGCTCTCTGCTGGCGATACTTTGCCTTCTGACGGGCAGAGCCACTACCGTGAGCACCCGTTATGTACTTTTTCTTCTTGGCTTTGGTCTTCACCTTGTCGTCGTCATCCTTCTTAGGACCACCGCCGCCTTTGAAGACCATACCGCCCATGATAATATCGTCAATGTCACTCATATACCTTAATTATATAATAAATTAGTGATGGAAGAGGCGAACGTGAGTAAACGCCATAGCGATGCCGTACTTGTCGCAGGTATCAATAACGTTATCGTCACGGATACTACCACCTGCTTCTGCTATGTATTCAACACCACTCTTGTGAGCACGCTCAATATTGTCGCCGAATGGGAAGAAAGCATCACTACCTACAGATACACCCTTGTTCTGGGCAATCCAAGCCTTCTTCTCCTCGCGGGTCAATGGCTCAGGCTTCTCCGTAAAGAACTGCTCCCAAACGCCGTCCTGCAATACATCCTCCCACTCATCAGAGATATAGACATTGATGGTATTGTCGCGGTCGGCACGACGGATCTTCTCCTTGAAAGGCAGGTTCATCACCTTAGGACACTGGCGCAACCACCACTCATCAGCCTTAGAACCAGCCAGACGGGTACAGTGGATACGGCTCTGCTGACCGGCACCGATACCGATAGCCTGACCATCCTTTACGTAGCATACAGAGTTACTCTGAGTATACTTCAGGGTGATGAGCGAGATAATCAGATCGCGCTTAGCCTCAGGAGTGAAAGTCTTGTTCTTGGTAGGAACATCCTCGAAGAGAGCAGGATCATCGAGCTTCACCTCGTTGCGTCCCTGTTCGAAGGTAACACCGAACACCTGCTTGCGCTCGATAGGAGCTGGCACATAGTCAGGATCAATCTTGATAACGCAGTAGGTACCCTTGCGCTTTTCCTTCAGAACCTCGATAGCCTCAGGAGTATAGCCAGGAGCAATGACACCATCGCTCACCTCACGCTTGATGAGGAGGGCTGTAGCCTCGTCGCATACATCGCTCAGCGCAACAAAGTCGCCATAAGAGCACATGCGGTCAGCGCCACGCGCACGAGCATAGGCACAAGCCAATGGAGAGAGCTCAAACTTGACATCATCAACGAAGTAAATCTTCTTCAATGTGTCGCTCAGAGGCAAGCCGATAGCTGCACCGGCAGGAGAAACGTGTTTGAAACTAGCGGCAGCAGGCATTCCTGTAGCAGCCTTGAGCTCCTTGACCAATTGCCAGGAATTGAAGGCATCCAGGAAGTTGATGTAGCCAGGACGGCCGTTGATCACTTCGATAGGAAGCTCCCTTCCGTCATCCATATAGATGCGAGAAGGTTTCTGATTTGGATTACATCCGTACTTAAGTGCTAATTCTTTCATCTTCTAAGAAATGTATTTTGGAATTTGGCGCAAAGTTACAAAAAATGATTGAGATATTGGACTTCTGTTTCGTAAAAAGCCCTAAAAAACAGCATTTTTATGATATAAAGCATTTTTTTTACCCCAAAACATAAAAAAGTCGGGAAAAATGTACTCTGTTTCATTCTTTTTCAGTACTTTTGCTCCCAGTTAGTAAATATGAGAGGATTGTTATGAAACAGGATTTGAAAGTCCTTGCTGAACACATAGAAAAGAAGGTTGGCAAGGCACATGTTTTCTACAAAATGTGGGATGTTTTGAAAGGGAAGGAGAAGCCTTCCCGCCAGACTTTGGACAAGCTGGCGCTGCTTGCCGGATTCCAGAGTTGGAATGATTTCCAAGGTGCTTTACACGGCACGGAGGATGGGCTCGTGAATTATGACGCGGGCGAAAAATAAAAGAATGGAGCATGGTTGGTTTAGTAGGCTGCCATGATTTATTTAATGGTAAAGATAGTTGTTTTTCGGTTAAGATTATTAAAATAAAAAGGGAACCCGGTCGTGAGACTAGATTCCCTTTATTTTTTTCTGATTAGGTCTCCTAAGAAAAATTATTCTTCACCCTTAGCTACAGTCTTCTTCTCAGCGATACGAGCCTTCTTACCAGTAAGCTTACGCAAGTAATACAACTTAGCGCGACGAACCTTACCACGCTTGTTCACCTCGATAGAATCGATAGCTGGTGACTCGATAGGGAAGATACGCTCAACACCTACAGTACCAGACATCTTGCGAACTGTGAAACGCTTCTTGTCACCATGACCAGAGATCTTGATAACAACACCACGATAGAGCTGGATACGCTCCTTAGTACCCTCGACGATTTTGTAAGCGACTGTGATAGTATCACCTGCCTTGAACTCAGGGAACTTCTTGCCGGTTGCAAATGCTTCTTCAGCAACTTTAATCAAATCCATTTTTTTGTATAAAATTAAAAATTGTTTGTCGTTCCAACGCAACATGGACTTGGACAACACTTCTGCCCAGACAACAGCGGTTACGCCGAAAAGCGGGTGCAAAGTTACTACTTTTTCTTGTATCTCGCAAATTTTCAGACACTTTCTTCACTTTTTCCCTTTATTTTTTTGTTTTCTTTACTTCTGCAATGGAATTTTCTTCCCGATTTTGCCTATTTCGTAGATTTATTTTGTATCTTTGCGCTCTAAAAGTATTTAGTGTATTCAGTATGAAGAAAAAAAATAGAATCAAGATTTACCTTGCTTCGGCAGTCATGCTGCTGATGGCAAGTCCGGCTTTCGCTCAGAAATACAAGGTGGCAAAGGTGGAGAGAACCCGAATATTGGTTGATCAGAAATGGGATGCACAGCCTGATGCTGAGGCTGCCAGGTTTATCGCTCCTTATAAGAGTAAGGTAGACAGTATCATGGGTCCTGTTGTGGGTCATATTGCTCATGATATGACCTGTCACCGTCCGGAGAGCGAACTCAGTAACTTGCTCTGTGACATCCTTGTATGGGGTGGCAAGCAGTTTGAAGAACAGCCTGTTTTCGCTGTTTACAATTTGGGTGGCATCCGTTCTAATCTTGCCAAGGGTAAGGTTACTGTAGGCGATGTGAACGATATGGCTCCTTTCGAGAACAAAATCTGTTTCCTGACCCTGAAGGGCGATAAGGTTCTGGAGCTTTTCCAGCAGATAGCTCATCGTGGCGGCGAAGGCTTGAGCCATGCTGTAAGAATGGTTATCACCAAGGATGGCAAGCTGAAGAGCGTTACACTGAACGGTGAACCAGTTGTTCCGGAGAAGAGTTACCGCGTTGCAACCCTCGATTATCTTGCCGAAGGTAATGACCAGCTCGTAGCCTTCAAGAGCGGAACCGATGTCTTTGCTCCTAAGCAGAAAGCGAACAATGTGCGCTACATCATCATGAATTATTTCCGTGAGATGCAGGCACAGGGCAAGATGGTGGAATCTAAGATTGAAGGCCGCTGCGTGGTAGAATAGTTGATAGTTAATAGTTTATAGTTGATCATTCTGATGAAACATACATTATTATATATAGGTCTGGCTCTGGCATCCTTCATGATGCAGCCGGCAGCCGTTCAGGCTAAAACTAGGAAAGAGGCAAAGGTGGTAAAGCAACTCGTAGTGCTCCATACCAACGATACGCATTCATGCGTGATGCCCATCAATCCGAATCTCGCAGATACCGCAACAGCCAATCGTGGCGGTTTTCTCCGTAGGGTAGCGATGATCAGTCAGGAACGTAAGGCGAATCCCGACTTGCTGCTCTTTGACAGTGGCGATTTCTCACAGGGTTCACCTTATTATTCTCTCTTCAAGGGAGATGTGGAAGTAGGACTGATGAACGAGATGAAATATGATGCTGCTACCATCGGAAACCATGAGTTCGATTTCGGCATCGACAACATGGTGCGCATCTTCAAGATGGCAAAGTTTCCTATCGTCTGCTCCAACTATGATTTCACCGGTACCGAACTGGCAAATGTCGTAAAGCCTTATACCATTATCAAGCGCAAGGGACTGAAGATTGGCGTTTTCGGCTTGTGTCCGGAACTTGCCGGCTTGGTAACCGAAGCCAACTATGGCTGCATCAAGTATCTCGATCCTATCGCCAAGGCAAATGAAATGACAGAGATATTGAAGAAGAAAGAGAAGTGTGATGTCATCATCTGCATCTCGCACCTGGGCTGGAAGATAGATGGCATTGACGATTCCGAGGTAGCCCCAGCCACCCGTGACATCGACCTGATACTGGGTGGTCATAGCCATACCTACTTCAAGCAGTTGGAGTATCTGAATAATCTCGATGGCAAACCGGTGCCAATCGACCAGAATGGCAAGAGCGCCATCTGGGTAGGAAAAATGACATTGGATATTGTGAAGAATAAATAAAAGAAGAAGGTTGATACCAGGCAAAACGCGAGGTATCAACCTTTTCTTTAATTATCTATTCCTAAAATGTTCATCTTTGCTCAAATCCTTATTCCTTGTTGGAAGAAGCATAGAGACCGATGCAGGCACCGAGGAAGCCACCGCTCTTCTGGGTGCTCAGGTTAGAGGCATCTACACCCTTGGCAAGAAGCTGCCAGTTGCCGCCTTCTTCAGCATAATAGAAATCATAATATCTGTCATGACCTTCTACCTTCAGCTTCAGCTTACCTCCCTTGATAGGAGCAGAGGCGATAGTTACGTTGTTCTTCTCGGCACGGGTCAGGGTAATCATCAGCTTGCCATTCTTCATGGTCTTACCTAATACGAAGTTGTGGTCTTCCTTCTGGAGAAGTGCCAAGCCTGCGATATCCTTGTCGTTGCGAGGAGTAAAGTTGATTTCTGTCTCAGCTGTGAAGGTGCCGTGCTGCTGACGTGCCCAGATGGCAGACATCGGTTCACGCTTGTAGATGTTGCCTGGCAGGAGATTGAACTTCAATTTGCCGTTTTCTACCTTGTAACAGTCAACGAAGTCGCGGAGGAACATCCAGCGTGGATTCAACTCTTTCAGACCAGCCTTATTGTTATCTGCTTCGAAGTTATCCACATAAGAGAAGTTGCCTGAGAACTCATTCTTTGCGGCAGGCTTCAAACCAGCCTTCTCTCCAACGGTAGAGATAGGAGTATTCTTGGCAAGAATCTCTGGCCATCCATTCTTCCAGGTTACAGGCAGGAGATAAGTATCGCGACCTGTGTTGTACATATCCTCTTCGTATGGACGGCAAGCCAGGAATACAGCCCACCAGTTACCCTTGCCATCTTCTACGATGTCGGCATGACCGGCACTTGATACTGGGTCCTTGCGGTTAGGGTCGAGACCGGTACGCTGGGTAAGAATAGGGTTGTTAGGGCATTCCTCCCATGGTCCCATCGGATTCTTTGCACGCAGGATAACCTCGCTGTGCCATCCGCCTGTACCACCTTCTGCGCACATCAGATAATAGAACTTGCCCTTCTTGAAGAGGTGAGGACCCTCAATCCAGATAGGACGCGCCTCTACATGGGTTCCGCCACGCAGAATCTCCTTGAAGTCTCCCTTGATGCTGTCGCCCTTCACGTCGAATTCGAAGCAGCGGATAGCACGCTGACCCTCATAGTCGGCACCGCCAACTACCGGACCGTTATGCACGATATATCCCTTTCCGTTGTCATCGAAGAAGAAGCTAGGGTCGATGCCGTCAATCTCCTTCAGATAGATAGGCTCGCTCCAGCCTTTGGAAGGATCTTTTGATTTCACAAAGAAGTTGCCGGCTCCCACATTGGTGGTAATCATATAGAAGGTCTTGTTCTTCTTGTTATAGCTGATGGCTGGTGCGAAGATACCGGCTGATACCTGCTGGCCCTTCAATGGAACCTGTGATGTGCGGTCGAGAACATGACCGGCAGGCTGCCAGTTGACCAGGTCTTTACTGGTTGAGAGAGGCACACCTGGGAAGAAGGTAAACGAAGAGTTTACCAGATAGTAGGTGTCGCCTACGCGACAGAGTGATGGGTCTGGATAGAAACCAGCCAGTACCGGGTTGTAATACTGGTGAGTCTTGTCGATTTCAACATTGAAGCGAGCGTCATTGCCCGCATACTTGAAATAGTCAAACTCAGCTGTCTGCGCCTGTGCAGCGGCTGCAAGCGTCAGGGAAAGCGATAAGATTGCAATTTTCTTCATTTTATTATTGGGTTTAAAATTACAGAATGAGTATCTGAACTCATGGCTGAAACATGTATTCAGAATTCTGCTGCAAAGTTACCGCTTTCCTTTTAAATATACCCCCACAGAATGTTACCAACACTTTGCGAGGAGTATCATAAACATCTCTATTTGTAACAAATACTTTATTTTGGGAAACATCTGGCCTTTTCTGCAGTGAAAAGGCTAGATTTTCCGGTGTGCCTGCATATAATCGCGAGGCGAAGAGCCATAAAAGTTCTTGAACATGGTGCTGAAGCTGGCTGGGTTGGAGAAACCGCAGCTAAACATGATGTCTGATATCGTCTTGTTAGAGTGGCTCAGCAACTTTTCGGCATATTGCAGACGAGTATTGCGGATGAAGGCATGTGGTGTCTGGTTGGTCAGTTCCTTCATTCGGCGGTGCAGATGCACACGGCTCAGTCCTACTTCGCGGGCAATCATATCCACACTCAGGTCCTCATTACCGATGTTATCATTGATTATCTTCATCACCTGTTCCATCAGCTGGTCTTTTGGCGACAGGGCTTTTTCTATCTCAATCTGCCTGTCGCTCTGTCTCTCGTTGCCCATAAACTTGTTTTTCAAAGTACGGCGCACGTTGAGCAGGTTGATGATGGTGCGGCGCAGAATGTCCATATTGAACGGCTTCACCACATAGGCATCGGCACCCGACTGCAAACCGGTCAGCTGGTCTTCCTCTCTGCTAATCGCTGTAAGCAGAATCACCGGAATGTGGTTGGTGTTCACATTGTTCTTGATCTTGGTACAGAGCGTATTGCCGTTCATCTCTGGCATCATGATGTCTGAGATAACGAGGCTTGGCTTCTGCTTGATAATCTCTGGCAGCGCCTCCTTTCCGTTGCAGAAGGTAAGGATATTGTAGGTTTCCTGTAGTTGGGTCTTCAGGAAATTACGTATAGCCTCATCGTCTTCTACCACAGCGATGGTGCTCTTTGCCTTGCTCTTGAAATCTTCTTCGGCGTCATTGGCTGTATCGGCAGCATTCTCTTCGTTTCCTTCCTCCATGTTTTCTTCCAGTTCCTTGATGTCTTCAGCAGTCTGTGGCTCCGGTGCATCTATCATTTCTTCCGGTTTCAGATGCTCGTTGCCCAGAGGCAGCGTGATGAGGAACTGGCTTCCTTCCTTCCAGTCGGCTTCATCAAGTGTCTTGTTGTTGGCGGCTGTAATGGTTCCGTAGTGCAATTCCACGAGCGAGCGTGTCAGGTCGAGACCGATTCCCGTACCTACATTCCGGTCATTAGAAGTGGTGGTACTCTGATAGAAGCGCTGGAAAATCGTTTCGAGCTTTTCCTCCTGAATGCCCTTGCCGCTGTCCTTGATGGCGATGCGGACATGATGAGGCGAGTGGGAGAGGGTGATACGGATTCTGCCGCCTGCAGGAGTAAACTTGAAGGCGTTTGATAGGACATTCATCAATACCTTGTCAAAGTTGTCGCGGTCTATCCATACCGGGAGAGTTTCGTCTTCGTGCTCAAAGGTGAATTGGATGCTCTTGGCTATCGCCTGCTGGCAGAAGAGTTTGTATTCATCGCCAATAAAGGCAACCATATCGGTTTCGCTCATGTGCATCACCATCTGTCCCTTGTCAATCTTTCTCAGGTCCATCATCTGGTTAATCAGGTGCAGGATTCGTTCCGAGTTCTTGCGCATCATATCGTAGATGCCCTGTCGGTGAGCGTCTTTGTCTTCCTTAATCAGCGTGAACAGCGGAGTGAGGATAAGGGTCAATGGGGTACGGATTTCGTGGCTGATGTTCATGAAGAACTTCAGTTTTGCTTCGCCCATCTCTTCCGCATGGATATGCTGCTGCAATATGAGCTGGTCTTCCATCTTGCGTTTGCGGTGCTTGATATAGCGCAAACAGAGCCCCAGGAAGGCAAGCAGATAGCAGATTCTTGCCCAGATGCTGGCGTACCAGGCTGGGTGAACGATGATGGAGAACTCCTTGACAGGGGTTTCGTATCCGTTGCAGATGGCCTTGACACGGAACTTGTAGGTACCTGCTGGCATGTGTGAGAATGACAGCTCGTTCATGCCAGACTGTATGGTTCGCCAATCCTCACCATTGATGCTGTAGGCGTAACTGATCTGCTCTACATTATTATATGTAAGAGTAGACAGTTGGATGGTGAAGGTGTTGTCTTCATGAGATAAGGAGAACTTGTCGCTGTTGTAGGCGGCTTTGTCGGTGATAGTATAGATGCCCGATTCCATATCCGGGTATACAGGTTGGTTGCCCAAAAAAAGTCCTGATATGGTAACTTTTGCCTGCCAAGGATGCTGTTTTACCTTGTCCGTATCAAACCAGTTGATACCGCCGGTTCCGCCCATCACCAGCATCTTTCCTCCCCAGAGCGTGCAGGCTGCTGCATCGCTGAACTCATTGCTCTGCAAGCCATTGTCTGAGTAGTACTTGTTGATGGTACCTTTTTCTGTATCTACCTGGTTTAAGCCACAGGTAGTTCCTATCCAGATTCTACCCTTGTAATCTTCTATGATGCTGGCTACGCTGTTGTCAGAAAGTCCTAGTTCTGTGTTATAGATCTTCGGATGAGCATATCCCTGCTTCGGATCATAGCAGATTGCGCCGTCTTCAGTGCCAAACCATACGCGGTTCTTGCTGTCAGTATAAACGCAATGAGAGAAACTGCCCTTGTTCAGACAGTTGACGCCACCGAAAGTGGAAGTCCAGCTGTTTTTTTGCCGGTCATAGCAAGCCAGACCCACAGAAGTGGCTACGAAAACCCGCTTACCATCTTTTGAGATGCTAAGTTTCACGAGGTAATCATTAGGAATACTGTTCTTTTTCGGGTTGTTGTCGGCACCATCTTGTTTTTTCCATTGCTTGATGCTTCCATCTGGAGAAAGGCGGAAAAGTCCTTTGCCCATGGTAGCAAACCATATATTGCCCTGCGGGTCTTCCTGGATATCGAAGATGCCCGCCTGGTTGCCAATGCCTAGGCTGAATGGATGGAAAGACCCCCCCGCATCTATCAATCCGATGCCGTTACTATAGGTTCCTACCCATGTTCTGCCCTTCTGGTCTTTGCAGAGTGCCAGTACCGTGGTGTTGCTTAATAAATGGTCGTTGATACTACCGGTTTTTATGTCAAAGAGGTAAAGACCATCCTTGTCGGTGCCCACCCAGACTTGATCGCCCTGGTTGGCACACAGACTTATGATGCTGTTTTCGCCTATCACGTTGCGGCTGTCCAAACGGTAGCCCATATAGTTGAAATCGCATTGAGCCTGCGACTGCATGAATACGCCCTTCTGGAGCATACTCACCCAGATGTTTCCCGTAAAATCTTCTATAATGCTGGTAATCTTGCTCTTGGCAATATTTACTTCATGGCAGAACAGAGGATTATTTTGCAAGAATCCTGTTACAGGATTATACACGAAGATACCCATACCATCGCAACCGATAAACAAGCGCTGGTCGCGGCTGATATAGATGTTGTCAATAGGAAGATTGCCTATGCCGGCTATCTTGGTGAAGGCGGTTGAACCTGCCTTGAGAAGGTAAACACCATCATTCTTGGTAGCAAGATAAATGTTGCCCTTGTCGTCTTGCCTGATATCTTGTGTGTTAAGTTGCTCTGTTCCCATGATGCGTGAAACAAGCTTACCGTTCTTTTCTTTCCGTAACAGCTTTCCGTTTTCCAGGATAATCCAGAGCCTTTCTTGTTTGTCTTCCAGAATCTTATGTATGTATTTCAGGTTCTCCACTTCTCCTTTCATGGTGTAACAGGCGTTTGCATCTATTTTCTTGGTCATGATGCCGTAACCGGAGGTAGCGACAGCAATATCGCCATTGTGCAAACGGCTTACCTGGGTAACGTAAGTGTTTATAGGCTTATTTCTTGAATCGAGCATCGGTACGTTGCAGTACCTATTACCATTAAGTATAAGTAGCGACTTGTTTGTTCCCAGCACAATACGCCCCTTTTCATCCTGTGTTATGCAGTTGATATAGTTGCTGTTGAGCCCGTTACTGTTGCCGTTGTTTTTTTTGATGACCATAAAGTTATAGCCATCATAGATATTCAAGCCGTTACGGGTGGCAATCCAAATGAAACCATTTGAATCCTGGAACACCTGAGTGGCAAGGTTACTCGAAAGCTGGTTGTCTGAATTGAAAAGTTTTCCTCGCTGCGCCATCATGTTCTGCGCAGTGAGACAGAAGATAAACATCAGTAAAAGACCGATGTATCTCATTGTTCTGAGGTTTGATTTCATGGAAATCATCATGATTCTTGGTTTCATTGTCTTTTGGCTTTTTTATATTCGTTTGCAAAAATACAAAATTTATGGGGAAAAAATGCACGGAAATGTATGTTTTTTACAGATTTGTGCTAAAAAGATGTTAAAATGTTACGTAGAGTAAAGATAATGTTACATGTGGTACGAGAGGAAAACTATTGGTTACTTATTATAAAGTATATATGATAGATTAGGAGTATCTTTGCATTGGTTTTTAAAGTTGTATATGTCGGAACATTTAGGTTAGTTAGGTTTATACATAATAGTTAGTAGAATAGGTTTAGAATTTCTAAAAGATTTTGATATTATGGTTTTTATATAGAATCATGATTAATTGGTTTTCGGGAATGGTGCGTAGTGATTACGCGCCATTCTATTTGAAAAGACCAGCATCCTTTTCTGTAAACTGGAACCTGACAATCCTTCATAATATAATAAGTTGACTGACAATAAATGATAAATCTAAAAATAATTATAACAATGAACAGAAAGAAAATGTTAATATCACTCGCTATGGCTATGCTGTCAATGGCGGGACTGGCTGCCGATAATCTGCCGGCACTCCGTGTACAGGGTAAGAACCTGGTGGATGCCAATGGTAAGACTGTTGTCTTGCATGGCGTAATGGATACACCGAACCGCTACTTCAACGGGTGGAGATGGCAACAGTGGAAGCCTGATTATTCTGAAGCCGACATTCAGCCTTGCTTGGAATATTTCTCTAAGCAGTTTTCTGCTATCACCGACAAGAAGCAGGGTGCTTACTGCACCGTGTTCCGTCTGCACATGGATCCATGCTGGACCAATGATCCATCGAAGAAAGCAGAAAACGAGGCAGATATCTCGGCATTCAACATGGCGCGCTATCGTCTCTATCTCCAGAAGCTCTACATTCCTCTCATCAAGGATGCTATAGCACATGGACTATACGTCATCGTACGTCCACCGGGTGTCTGTCCTGGCGATATCAGTGTTGGCGACAAGTATAACCGCTACCTGAAGTCGATATGGAAGACCTTTGCTGCCGATGAATACATCCAGCAGAATTCGGGCATCATCTCCATCGAACTAGCCAACGAGCCGGTGAGGGTTCATCTGAGTGATGGTTCTAATTCGGATAAAGCACTGCATGATTTCTTCCAGCCGGTGGTTGACGAGATTCGCGCCCAGGGCTTCAAGGGTATCATCTGGGTTCCGGGTGCAGGTTATCAGAGCCAGTATCAGGATTACGCCAAGTATCCTATCACCGATAGCGAGAACAACTTCTCTTATGCAGTACATGTTTATTCCGGATGGTATAATGCCAGCGACAATAACTGTGATCACGATGCCTTCATCAAGCAATTCCAGGCTCAAGTGCCTATGGTTACCAGTAAACCTATCATGGTAACTGAGATAGACTGGAGTCCGGAAGATCCTGACAAGGCGAGCGAAGGTCACTGGAATGAGTGGGGACAGTGGACACAGCCTAACCTGGGAAGCTGGGCAACAGCATCTACCTCGAAATGGGGATTGGCATGGAAGGCAGTTCACGACCACTTTGGCAATATCGGTATGACCCTTACCCATCCGCAGGAATATTACGATATTGATGAGTACTTGAAGAGCGGAATTGTGCAGCCGGGTTTCCAGAATGCCAAGAAACACGGACTGTTCAAAGAGTGTTGCGGCTATGCCTGTATGAACTGGTATAAAGAGTGGTATTTGAAACAAAATACAACAGGAATTAAACAATTAGAAACCCAGGCAGACGTGGTTTCCACCTTATATTATAATATAGAAGGAAAAGAAGTTGAAAAGCCAACTGCTGGTGTTTATATAATAAAACAACTGTTAAGTAATGGAAAAATACGTTCTCGCAAGATTTTTCTAAAATGATAAACTTTCTGTTACACCACGCAAAGTATGTTTCGAAAGAAATCCATACCTTTGCCGCCGTGAATAAACATTTTAGTACGCGCCTAAATTTTTAAAGCATAAATCAAAAATGAATAGAACATGATTGAACAAGTGTTAACAATGAAACGGACAGCAGCCTTATGCTTGGTCGGAGCTTTCTGCAGCCTGAATGCTCAGGCTCAGAAGATCCAGGTCAAGGGTAATCTTGTTGACGGTACAGGTGAGCCTCTGATAGGTGCCACTGTAAAAGTGAAAGGTAATGCCAGCGTCGGTGCGGTCACCGACTTTGATGGTAATTTCAGTATCAGTGTTCCTTCAGAGAATTCTATCCTCGTATTTACATACGTAGGTATGAAGACCAAGGAAGTAAAAATTGGTACGAAGAGAGAGTTCAAACTTACTCTTGAAGACGACAACGCCATCGGCGAAGTTGTAGTCGTTGGTTATGGTCAGCAGAAGAAGGCATCTGTCGTAGGTGCCATCACCCAGACCACAGGTAAGGTGTTGGAACGCGCAGGTGGTGTTTCTGACATCGGTTCTGCCCTGACAGGTAATCTGCCTGGTGTGATTACATCATCTTCATCAGGTATGCCTGGTGATGAGGATCCTAAGATTGTGATTCGTGGTGTGAGCTCCTGGAACTCTTCCGATGCTCTCATTCTTGTGGATGGGATCGAGCGCCCCATGTCGAGTGTTGATATCCATTCCGTACAGTCTATCTCTGTATTGAAGGATGCTTCTGCCACCGCCGTCTATGGTGTGAAGGGTGCGAATGGTGTCATCCTGATTACCACCAAGCGCGGTACAGAAGGCAAGGCTAAGATTTCAGCCAGTGCAAGCTCTGCAATCAAGCTGGTGTCTAAGTTGCCTGAGACTTACGGTTCTGCCGATGCGCTCTATTATGTGAACCAGGCAATCAAGCATGAGTTGGGACTTTCACCTTCAAGCTGGGGTGACATCCGCTCTACCGACTTCATCGACAAATACAATGCTCCTGCAGGCAGTATTGATCCGGAGACCGGATTCCTGATGAGCGAGCGTTATCCTGATGTAGATTGGCAGAAGGAACTCTTCAAGGACTACGCCATGTCTTACAATGCCAATGTGAATATCGCTGGTGGTACCAAGGCAGTGAAGTATTATGCTGCCCTCGACTATCAGCACGAGGGTGACCTCTTCCGAGAGTGGGATAACAATCGTGGTTATACCAGTGGTTACGGATTCAACCGTATCAACGTTCGTTCCAACCTCGACTTCCAGCTCACCAAGACTACTACGCTGAAGGCAAACCTTTCGGGTAGTCATGGTATCCGCAAGTCACCTTATGGCTTGGAGAAAGGTTCATGGGCTGAGACCCAGCTCTGGCAGGCAGCTTACTCCGCACCTCATGATACCTTCCTGCCACAGTATAGCGATGGTGTTTGGGGCTTTTTCCCTGAAGATGAACAAGGCTCTCCTAACTCTGTGACCCAACTTGCACTTCATGGTGAGCAGGCAACCACCACAACCCGTATCAACACCGACTTTACGCTCGAGCAGGATCTTTCCTTTATTACAAAGGGTCTGAAGGCATCTGCCCTCATATCTTGGGATAACGTGTTTGTGGAGGCAAACCGAGGTGTCAATGACCTCAATCATAACGCCCAGTATAAGTATATCGACCCTGTAACGGGTGTGGTAACCTATAAGGAGAAGCCTGCGGGACACAACAACTTCGATTTTGTGGAGACCACCGCATGGACTACTGATCCAGGTGCGCTCAACAACGCTCTTACCCAGCGTAACCTCTTCTATCAGGCACAGCTCTATTGGGGACGCAAGTTCGGCAAGCACGATGTAACAGCTATGGGCGTATTCAACCGCTCTGAGCGTGCTACGGGTTCTGAGTTTACCAATTACCGTGAGGACTGGGCGTTCCGTACCACCTATAATTATGACGATCGCTACATGTTCGAGTATAACGGTGCCTACAACGGTTCAGAGAAGTTCTCCAAGGACAATCGTTTCGCCTTCTTCAATTCAGGTGCTATCGGTTGGAACGTAGCCAACGAGAAATGGTTCAAGCCAGTGACTGAAACAAAGGTATTCGGTAGAAATCTGATTGATATCCTCAAGCTTCGCTACTCTTATGGAGAGATTGGTGAGGATAATGTATGGGAACGCTGGCTCTACCAGACCACTTGGGCTTATGGTGGCAAGACCCATCTTGATTCAACCAACCCAAACAGCGAATCCATTTACACCTGGTATAAGGAAGCAAAGGTAGGTAACCCAGATATCCATTGGGAGAAGGCCATCAAGAAGAACTTCGGTATCGACTATGCTTTCCTCGGTGGTCTCGTAGCCGGTTCGCTTGAGTTCTTCAGCGAGAAGCGTTCCGACATCATGATTGCCGGCGGCAGCCGTTCGGTGCCTTTCTATTTCGGTGCTTCTGCTCCTTACATGAACAAGGGTAGAACCAAGACCACTGGTTATGAGCTGGAAGTTCGACTGCAGTATGATTTTGCCAACGGTATCCATGCCTATGCCAACATGAACATGACGCATGCAAAAAATGTTGTTACCGAGCATGACGACCCAGAGTTGCTTCCTGCATACCAGAAGAACGTTGGATTCTCCATCGGACAGGGCAAGAACTATCTCGACAATGGCACAGCACAGTCTTGGGATGATGTCATCGCAATGACTCCTCATAATACCAACGACAACCAGAAGTTGCCAGGTCAGTATATCATCACCGACTTCAATGGTGACGGTGTGATTGATACCAATGATAGTGCGCCTTATGGCTTTACAGGTACTCCTCAGAACACCTACAATGCCACTATCGGTATTGATTACAAGGGATTCAGCATCTATGCACAGTTCTATGGCGTAAACAACGTGAGCCGCTATGTATCATTCAACTCACTGCCTAAGCCATACCTTCACACGGTGTTCAAGGAGGGTGCTTACTGGTCACCATCAACTCCAAACGGTATTCCTTCACTCCGCATGAACTCTACTCCAAGTTACTATGAGGGTACCCGCTTCCTCTACGACGGTTCGTTCTGTCGCTTGAAGAACCTGGAGGTAGCTTATACCTGGAATGGCGGCTGGATTAAGAGTCTCGGTCTCTCGATGTTGAAGGTTTATGTAAATGGTAACAACCTCTTCCTCTGGACTGATATGCCTGACGACCGTGAGTCGAACTTCGCAGGTACAGGTCTTGCTTCTCAGGGTGCATACCCTACAATGAAGCGTATTAACTTCGGTATCAAGTTAGAGTTGTAAACAGCGTTAATATAACACATTATTTATTATGACAAGAATAATTTCTAAATATAAGTCTGCCTGCCTGGCGTTGGCATTGGGATGTTCTCTCGCCCTGACCACCAGCTGTACAGACTATCTTGACAAGTCACCAGAATCGGATGTATCTCCAGAGGCTGCTTTCAAGAATTTCAAGAATTTCCAGGGCTTTACAGAGGAGCTTTATCTCTGTATTCCTGACTTCTCCAAGAGTTACTGGACAACGTGCTGGAACTGGGGTGAGGATGATATCCAGGCTGTGGGTTTCGACTACCTCATGGGCTACAAGGTTGACCAGGGTGACTTCTGGGGCTGGCAGAAAGAGTTTGACGGATGGGGCGCATGCTTCATGGATCAGGCTGATACGTTTGATCCTAATGACCGCTTCAAGCGTGGTCTCTGGAAGGCTGCATGGTATGGCATCCGTAAGGCGAATCTGGGTCTGGAGAATATGGACCTGATGACGGCTGCCACCCAGGAGGAGAAGAATACCATCAAGGGTCAGTTGCTTTTCTTCCGTGGATGGCTTCATTTCCAGCTGATGCAGTATTTCGGTGGTCTGCCATATATTGATCATAGCTGCCGACCAGCCAATGACTCTTCCTCGTGAAACCTGTCAGGCATGTGCCGAGAAGGCTGCAAAAGACTTCCGTGAGGCTGCAGAGCTTCTGCCTATCGACTGGGATAAGTCTTCTGTTGGTCGCAATACATTAGGCAAGAATGGCTTCCGCATCAACAAGATTACCGCACTTGCCTATGAAGGCAAATCACTCTTGTGGGCAGCTTCTCCACTGGTGAAGAACTGCGATGCCAAGATGAATGTAAACGGCAATGCCAGCACCTACGATTACGATACCAACTATGCACAGCAGGCTGCCGAGGCACTTGGCGAACTCCTTGCTCTTGTTGAGACAGGACAGACCCAGTACAAGCTCGTGGATTTTGCTGATTACTCAGATCTGTTCTATACCTGGAACAAGAACATGCTTCCTCCAGGTTCTACCGAGAATATTCTCCGTGATATTCCAGCCGATGCATGGCAGAACTCTCACTTCGGAGTGTTCACCGAGTTTGGCGGTTCGATTCTTACAGGTGGTAAGGCTGCCTCACAGCCTACAGCCAACTACGTAAACTATTATGGTATGAAGAATGGTCTTCCTCTCAATGACCCGGAGTCTGGTTTCGACAAAACCCATCCTTGGAAGAACCGTGACCCACGTTTCTATCACGACATCGTATATGATGGAGTAAAGGTGGTAGAGGGAGCCATCGAACCGGATGCTAACCGATATGCCAACCTCTATACAGGTGGTACTTACCGTGACGATATCAACGAGAGCCGCACTGGTTACCTGCTCTATAAGTTCATTCCTATGATCGCCAACAACTATGATATGGGTGCTACTTATAACAAGTTGTACATTGATGTGCCTTACCTGCGTCTTGCCGACTGTTATCTGATGTATGCCGAGGCTTGTGCAGCCGTAGGTGGAGCCACCGCTAAAGCCAAGTGCTCACTCACAGCTCTCGATGCAGTGAACAAGATTCGCGAGCGTGCCGGTGTAGCCGGTGTTGCAGCTAAGTTTACCGGCAACAAGGACAAGTTCATGGATGAGGTTCGCCGCGAGCGTGCCGTAGAGCTTGCTTTCGAAGGTCATCGTTTCAACGACCTGCGCCGCTGGTTGCTTCTCGACAAGGCACCTTACAACATCAAGACCTCTCAGGAGTTTGTACGTGCAGGCGAGTTTGATCCAAAGAATCCACAGAACACCGAGGTTTCCGGTTTCAAGGAGAAGACCATTCTTACCCGCCACTTCACAAGCAAGCACTGGTGGATGCCTTTGAAGAAGAAAGACACCAGTATCTATCCTGAGATGTTCCAGAATCCAGGTTGGTAATAGAGTGTGAATCAAGAAAACAATTAAAAGAATAAAGAAGAAAAAATTATGAGCAACATAATTTCAAGATATAAAGCGATTCTTCCGGTTTCCCTCTTCGCTCTGTCTGCACAAGGAGTGATGGCACAGGATGCCCCAGAAGCAGACACCATCAACGTGGCATTCCGCAAGGCGGATGCCCGTGATGTAATCACTCCTGTAAGCACGGTCAATGTGAAGAATCTGCTGGAGAAGAACTACAATACCTATAGCCTCGACAATATGCAGGCTTTGGCTGCAGGTTATAACGGGTCGCTGTGGAACCAGGGTGATGCACTCGTGCTGATTGATGGTGTGCCACGTGATGCAAACAATGTTTTGCCAACGGAGATTGAAGACATTACCTTCCTCAAGGGTGCTTCTGCCGTTGTTCTCTACGGTAGCCGTGCTGCAAAGGGTGCCATTCTCATCACAACAAAGCGTGGTAAGATTGAACCGCTGAAGATTACAGCACGTGCCAACTATCAGATGAGTGTAGCGAAGTCTTATCCTACCTACATCGATGGTGCGCAGTATATGACGCTTTACAATCAGGCACTTGCCAACGATGGTCTTTCTGCTAAATATTCAGCTGAAGACATCTATAATACGGCTGCAGGTACCAATCCTTACCGTTATCCAAACCAGCAGTTCTATAATTCTGATTATCTCAAGAAGACCAAGTCTCGCTACGATGTGACGGCTGAGTTCGAAGGTGGTGGTAAGTTTGCACAGTTCTATACCAACGTGAGCTACTACCGCGAGGGTGATTTCCTGAATTTCGGTGAAGGAAAGAACAACTATACCGACCGCCTGAACGTACGTGGTAACATCGACCTCCAGCTCGCTGACTGGGCTTCTGGTTGGGTGAATGCCAACGCTACCTATTATAACCAGCATGGTTCAAACAGCGAATTCTGGAAGGCAGCTTCTACATTGCGCCCTAACCGTGTGGCTCCATTCATCCCGCTGTCTTATCTTGACCCGAAGGATGCCAATTCTCTGGCTCTCATCAATAACTCAAGAAATATCATCACCAATCCTGTGGGATTGCCAGCCGGACAGTATTTCCTGGGTGCTACACAGGAAGACCAGACCAATGCTTTCGCAGATATGTATGCAGCAGGCTACAACACCTGGACATCCCGCCAGATGCAGTTTGATACGGGTGTCAAGTTTGATCTGTCTTCTGTGCTCAAGGGATTGAGCTTCAAGACCATGTTTGCGGTTGACTATTCTACGTCATACACCACATCCTTGAACGACAGTTATGCAACCTTCGGTGTCAACTGGACACAGTTTGACGGCAAGCAGGTTATCGGTTCCGTCACTCAGTATGGTGAGGATAAGCATACGGGTACTTTG
>ENA-OOWN01000282-OOWN01000282.1-human-gut-metagenome-genome-assembly--contig:-NODE-282-length-45211-cov-4.264417_pt1 | contig 45211 bp, 43 predicted proteins | sample MGYA00241406_ERZ501319 | MGnify/ENA primary metagenome ERZ501319 (study PRJEB25962, sample SAMEA2042734) | human gut metagenome | biome: human gut; feature: human-associated habitat; material: faeces... | reverse complement strand
TGAAAGTTTGAGAATGATGTAAAAATGTATGGTACTCAAACCAGCACTTCCCGCGGTACACCACACTTCTGGTTTGAGAATGATGTAAAAATGTATGGTATTCAAACAGTGTCATTGGAGCAAGCTATTGATCAATTAGAAAATGTAGCTGAAAAAGATGTGTTGAATACAACGCCAGGACGACTCTATGTTGGATCCAGCTATGTGAAAGGCTGGCTTGTCGGAACAACAAAAGACCGATGGCTACAAGATCTTGATAGTATTAGCAATGAGTTGACATTTAAGAGCGATTATCCGTATTGGATTACCGAGGAAGAGTTCCGGTTCCATAAGAAAGGTAGTGAAAGTTCTGAAGCATTGGAATGGTTGGAATTTCCTTATGATGTGCCTTATGAATTTTCCAAGGTTAGGAACCTGCAGTATATTAACAATAATAATTATACAGCTTCTGGGTTTAAGATGATTATCTATGGTCCATGCATTAATCCGCTGATCCGAATCGCTGGACATATATATGAGCTTCGGACGACATTGTATGATGGCGAATATGCAGTCATTGACTCCAGTACCAGGTATGCTAAGGACAGAAAAATTGTCAAGGTAAAAGCTGATGGAACAGAGGAAAACCTGTTCAATAGCAAGAATAATGAGAGTTCTATCTGGGAGAAGATTCCGGCCGGACTCAGTATTGTGTCTTGGAATGGAGCGTTCGGCTTTGACATCATTCTTTTTAATGAGAGGGGGACGCCAAGATGGACTTTACATTAACGGACATATATGGACAGGAGAAAGGTCCTCTTGAGCATTGCGGTGTGAATATGGTCCTGGGAACAGACAATGATTTCCAGATAACAATCCAGAGTAGTCTCTATGATAAGGAACGGCACGGAAGAAACTGCCGGTTTTTCTGCCCTGATACAGAGTATGGAGGCCTGATAAGGAACACGAACCCGATTACATCTGATAAGACGGTGAAGCTTACCGGAATGACCTGGAGAGGTCTATTGAATCAACGGGCAATTAATCCAGCCAAGAATACATACGTCTATCTGAATGGTGAAGCAAATATGGAATTATCTGCATATATTACAAAACTTGGGATGACGGAATTGTTCGAGGTATCCGGAGAAGATAGCGGGATTATCCTTAATAACTATCAAGTCCCATTGCAGACGATGCTACTAGATGCTTTTGACCAGGCACTTGCAGCGCAAGACGCAAGACTTGATTCAGTACAAACAAGGACCGGCAAACGGGAGAGGGTATGTGTTGCTCAAAGCTGTGCCGATTACAGATCACTCCAGTAACATAGAACTGAATGAAGATGGTTCTGTAAAGCTGAATATCTTAGATTATCAAAATGGGGTTAATCATCTTATATGCCTTGGAGCTGGCGAGGTCGAGCAACGCCAGCAGGTAGATCTCTATGCGTGGCCAGACGGAAGTATACGAAAAGGACAGTATTATACAGGCATTGATCTGATAGAACAGTATTATGAGAATACGACCGTTGATACTTTGGCAGAATTGGAAGAGGAAGGCAGGGATAAATTTGAAGAATTGAAGAATTATAAACAATTAAAAATATCCGTAGATGATACAGATCTTGAACTTGGAGACATCGTTGGCGGCAGAGAGCATATCACCAATATTTATATGGCAGCGCCGGTTATCCGGAAGATTGTAGATGTAACGGGAAGAGGTCGCATGAGCATCTCGTATAAGTTGAAAGGAGAAGAGTAATGGCAGAATTTATAACAACTACTCTGATGGACAGCTATGCAGGCGGTCCACATATTACGGAGACACAGATTGGACTTGCAAATCAAGCAACCTTCGGCGCAGATGATTATGTGCTGGAAGGAGGGCGAGAATCTGAGGCACAGGTGCTTACCAATAACAGCATCCGTATATTTGATGCAGTGTATTGTATACAGGGACGCAGAGATGTGATTCCGGCGAGCGGATATACAGATGTGACCATTGCGAACGGTACACAAGGCATGAACCGAAACGACATCATTGTAAGGAGATACAAAAAAGACGAGAGTTCCGAGATAGAGTCTACAGAATATGCAGTTATTAAAGGAACACCGAATGCAGGAGCTGCTGTGGATCCAGAAGTAACAACAGGAGATATCCGGTCAGGAGCAACGCTGCATGAGATGGCACTCTATAGGGTGAAGATTACAGGGTTGAACATAACAGCAGTCGAGCCGATGTTCAATATTCTGAAAAACATGGCAAGTCTACAGAAAGAACTTACTGAATTAAATAGCAATATACTCAAATCACTGATGCCATATAAGGTCGGATACAAGGTATTAGCCATCCCGGGCGCAACCGAAACATCAGTAAAAGTGCTCTCCGTAAGTGAGATTAACAAGTTATTCGGTGTAACTGATGCATCAAGAGGAAATACAATGGCGATGTTCGCAAATGGAAATGGAGACAATCAGACCGTGCATGTGGAAGGAGCTACGTTTAAGAATGACTATTGGTTCGCAGTCATGGACAGTGGCGTACTAAAGCAAGATATTCAGATTAACTACGTAGTCTGGTATTTCGGAAGTCAGACACCGGCTTCAAACAATACTGGGACAGCAAAAATGCAAAAAAAGACTGCAACTCCAACACAGACTACACAAGTAGTTACTCCAGATACAGGATACGATGGATTGTCAAGCGTAACAGTCAGTGCCATCCCGTATGAAGAATCTGACGGAGAATCCGGTGGAACGACCGTGAATATTGGTTAGGAGGCGCGATATGGGAATCAATAAGGTAATGTATGGCTCAAGGACAGTCATAGATATCTCAGGAGACACAGTAACGCCAGACAAGCTATTATCCGGAGTTATTGGACACAACGCTTCCGGGGAGCGAATCACTGGAACGCACAAATGCGAAGGTGGAACGGCAGAAGGAATCGGAACTGGTGCTTATGTATGGGCAATATATGATACTAAAGAAGAGTGGGATTATACAACAAAAAGTTTAAGTGGATCAACATTCCCTAACGGATATGATAGTACAACATATGTTGGTTGGACTATAACGGATGACGGATATTTTGAATTGAATAAAGGGACAACAAGTGGTGACACATATTATCTACCGGAAGATTCGGTGGGCAGAAAAGCGAAGAAAATTCTGAGAAAGGGTAGGTACTCTGCTATCAATCCGTATACGGTTATGACGGTAAAGGATGCACCGGACACAGTAAAAGGTGATAATCTGCTCGGTTATATATCGGCAGACGCGGCAGACGCATATCCGTTAAAAGGTGTCCAAGATAATAAGTATTATATCCGTATATCTGGTTCAGATGCTGATGCTACAGCAGGTAAGATGCTATCGGGAATTGTTGGTTATACAAACAATGGAAGAGTAACAGGTTCCATTCAGTGCCAGGCTGCACAGACGATTACACCAAGCACAACAGATCAAACGATTTCGTTTGGAAAATACCTATCTGGAACGCAGACAATCAAAGGCGATGCAAATTTGTTAGCTGAAAATATTAAAGAGGGTGTAGAACTTTTTGGAATCACAGGAACATATACAGGAGGTGATACAGTGAATCCGTACAAAGGAAAAACAATAGTAGCCTTCGGCGATAGCATTATAGCCGGCTGGGGATGGAAAGAGGGAACAGGCATCGTTCAACCGCTGAAAGAAAAATATCCCGATGGTACATGGATTAATAACGCTGAGTCCGGTGCGAATATCGCTATTTCAAATAACCCTGCACACACTCCGATTATATCTCAAATTCGTTCATATACTGGACAGCCCGATGCAATTATATTTGACGGTGGGGTGAATGACTTAAATAATAATATTGCAATGGGAAATATATCGGATTCATATGACTCTAATTACGATACGACTACTATTTGCGGAGCTATGGAAAGTGCTCTTCAATACGTAATGGATACGTTTCCGCTTGCTGTGAAATTATATATCATACCTCATTCGTTTTCAAAGAACAATTATGTTGATTCTGTCCATGAAAAAATGATTGAAATTTGCAAAAAGTGGAATATGCCTTATTTGGATATGAGAAAATGCGCTCAGATTGCAATGACATCCAAGAATAAGAGCAAATATACACGCAACGCAAATACAGGTGTCGGTGATGGAGTGCATCCGGTAGAATCATGGTATCGCACATTCTACAGCCCTGTCGTTGACCAAAAACTTAGGAGTCTTGGAATAGGATATGCCACAGCGTCTGTCGCACCGACCGTTATAGCGGTTACAAGTGTGTCTCTTGATAAGAATACATTAAGTATCAAAAAAGGAGAAAGTGCAATACTGACAGCAACAGTAAAGCCATCAAATGCAACGAATCAATCGGTTAAGTGGAGTACAAGTAACTCAAACGTAACTGTCAGCAATGGGGAAGTTACAGGAAAAGCTGTCGGTACATCTGTAGTTACAGTAACAACGGATGATGGTGGATATACAGCTCAGTGTACAGTTAATGTTGCTGAGAATACAGTTGATCCGAGCGAAAGTCATACAAAACTGGTATCGCTTAGTGTCGATGGTAATTGTTATTTTGATACAGAAATTTTGCCGGATCAGAACACAAACACTGAGACGAAGCTGTATATCAAATCTGGGACAACATATATATGCGGTGCGAGGGACGATAATTATAAATACGGTTATACAATAACGGACAACTTCTATGCCATTCGAGGTGCGGTGTCCAGCGCAGCGAAAAACACAGCATTCTGGGAAGACAACTGGGTCATTAAGCAGAACGGCGCAACTGCTACATTTGGAAACAATTCTGTAACTCTGGATAATGCTGGTAATTTTGCATTGACGAGCCCGTTCTATATTGGATGTATGAGCAAAAATGGGGAAGCTGCCGGAGCTGGATTGAAAGGAAAAATTTATTATGCGAAAATCTATTCAGGAAGTGAGCTTGTAGCAGATATGATTCCTGTAAAGAAGGCAGATGGAACACTTTGCTTGTATGATGAAATTAGAAAGAAATATTTATATAACAAAGGTTCGGGAGCTGTTACTGAGCTAAAATAAATGACTTAATTATGTATATTGTTTACGTGATATTATATTTATTAAACGAACGCAATAAAATACATAGTTGCGTTGGCACAAAAGAAGTTGATAGAAAAAGTAATAACTAAAGAGATATTTAAGGCATCCGTAAGGGTGCCTTTTTCGCGTGAAAGGAAAGATTGAAATGAAAAAAATAATTGGAATTTTACTTACATCTATGATTGCAGTAGCAACAGCCACACCGACTTGGGCTTGCACACCGCCGCTTGGTGGCGGCAACATTTGGGGAGACCTGACGCCACCGAATGAAATTGAATACACGCCGTCGGAGGAGATTGATAAAGCTTGCGACAACGCTGCCAAAAAATGGTTAGAGGAACACCCGCTTGATATCAAAATTGAGACGGAAACGGAAACTGAAATTCAGGAAACAGAGGCAGAAGCAGAATCAGAGACAGTGGAAACGGTTGTTCCTGAATCATACTCATTTTGGGAATATTACAAAAACTGGTTCAAACGGTTTAAATAAAATTGTTTGTTTCAAAATGTCCAAAAGCGGACTTTAATTAGTCAGAAAATTTCGGGGGTATAATCCAAGTTAAAAACAGTGCAAAGATGAATATCCGAAAGAGTAGAGGTGATCATATGGAGATACGTGCAAGGCCGAGAGGTCTTATTTTGATACCATAAAATTCAAGAATCGAGGTACATAGAGTGTATGTAGACGTAAACACAATCATTATGGCCGGAAGTCTTTTGACAGCCGTAGTGGTTATTTTTTCTGCTATTTTTGCGGTGTACAAGTGGTACTTAAAGCAGAATCAGCAGGACGTAGAAATTGAAAGAGTAAAGTCAGAACAATGCTTGCTGACTTATGGAATTCTCGCTTGCTTGAAAGGACTTAAGGAGCAGGGGTGCAATGGTCCAGTAACTGAGGCAATAGACAAGATTGAGAAGCATATAAATAAGCAAGCGCATGATCAGGAGGATTAGATAATATGGATATTACAACATTAGGAACAGTAGTTGGAATCGTAGCAATCTGCTATGTGATTGGACTTGGCTGTAAGGCTTATGAGAAAATTCCGGACAAATGGATTCCGGTCATCATGGCTGTATGTGGCGGAGCTCTGGGCATTGCCGGACTATACACAATGCCGGATTTTCCGGCCGGAGATGTGATTAATGCAATTGCGGTCGGAATGGCGAGTGGGTTGGCAGCGACCGGAGTAAATCAGTTGTATAAACAGCAGTGTAAATAGAGGGCGAGTAATTGTCCTCTTACATATTATATAGTGTGCGACATCGCACAGGAAGGAGAAGAGTATGAACATTATCGAAACAAACCTTGAATTTGGAGCATTATCCACACGTAAATCAACCAAGAGAGCAATCCTGCATCACGCGGAAGCTTCTAAGTGTACTGCAGAGGATATCCACCGTTGGCATCTGCAGAACGGCTGGTCCGGTGCTGGTTATCATTTTCTGGTAAGAAAAGATGGCTCTATCTACAGACTCCGACCAGAAAACGCAGTCGGTTCCCATGCAAAGGGTAGCAATTCAGACAGTATCGGAATTTGCTTTGAGGGGTCTTACATGACGGAGACCATGCCACAGGCACAGATCAACGCCGGCCGAGAGTTGTTAGGCTACCTGAAAGGCAAGTATGGATTCAGTAAGGTCCAGGCTCACAGAGATGTATGCTCTACCAATTGTCCGGGCACGAATTTCCCGTTCGCGGAGATTGCTGGAGTAGCTGCATCAAATACACCGGTTAATTCCACGCCAGCCCAAACGCCAACAACATACACTGGAAATGACTGGGTACGCAGATTGCAGACAGAGTGTAATACTCAAGGATTTTCTAATCAGAAAGTTGATGGCATTCCGGGAAAGAACACTCTCGCAGGTTGCCCGACCTGTAGAAAAGGAGCAAGGGGAAATATCACGAGATTGATTCAGGAGAGATTGAACAGTCTTGGATTCAATTGTGGCAAAGTAGATGGAATTTTTGGCGCTGGAACACGCGCGGCAGTAATCGCATTCCAGAGAGCGCATGGGCTTACAGCTGACGGTATTGTTGGCAAGAATACATGGAGAGCTTTGCTCGGACTGTAGTATCTGCATATTATGGTGGGAAGAAGTATGTAGGATAAAGTTGTTACAAATAGGCATAAACTGACACAAATAAATTTAAATGGTTAGCGACACGTTAGTGACACGAGATTTTGGCCGAAATCTCAAAAAACCCGTAAATACGGGGGCTCTGAATAATGTAGAATTTATTATGATGTCAAAAATCTTAAGAAATAGTTCATCTTTTTTTTATGAAATAGGTATTGAAATCGTGCTGATGTTGTACCATTATAATGATTAAAGGGTCAAAATGTATCATTATTATGATGTAGAATAATGAGGGAAAACGGTGAATAGCATGAATCAGATGAACAAAGACAGCTACAGCATAAATATCACAGGTCTTACCGATGAAGAGGTAAGGCAGAGAGTGGAGGAAGGACTTACCAACAGAGCTGATATATCTACAGACAAGACGACAAAGGAAATTGTGATTTCAAACGTTTTCACATATTTTAACCTTATATTTCTTGTCATAACGATACTTCTCATAATGGTAGGTTCTTTCAGAAATCTGACATTTCTGCCTATAATTATTGGAAATACGGTAATCGGAATCGTTCAGGAAATCCGCGCAAAAAAGACTCTTGAGAAAATGAGTTTACTGAATGCTCCGCATGCGGATGTTATCAGAAACGGCAGCGTAAAGCAGATTAGTACGGATGAACTTGTAAAGGACGATGTGATTTTGCTTACCGCAGGAAAGCAGATTTGTGCGGATGCGGTTGTGATATCCGGAAATATACAGGTAAATGAATCACTGCTCACAGGTGAAGCTGATGAGGTAGAAAAGACAGAGGGCAGCACTCTCATGTCGGGAAGCTTTGTTGTATCGGGAGAGTGCTATGCACGGCTTGAAAAGGTCGGTAATGAATCATATATCTCAAAGCTGAGCCTTGAGGCAAAATCAATGGGCGGCAAGGAGCAGTCAGAGATGATACGCTCCATCAATTTGATCGTCAAATGGGTTGGCATAGTTATTATTCCGATTGGGCTTATATTGTTCTGGCAGAGCCATTTTGTGAATGGCGAGTCTATCACAAAGAGTGTTACATCGACAGTTGCAGCGATTATAGGAATGATACCGGAGGGCTTATATCTGCTGACCACAGTGGCGCTTGCCTTAAGCACTATGAAGCTTGCAAGGAAAAAGGTTTTGCTTCATGATATGAAAAGTATTGAGACGCTTGCGCGTGTGGATGTGCTTTGTGTGGATAAAACGGGCACAATTACTGAGCCTGATATGAAGCTTAAGGAAATTTTTCTCTGTAAAAACAGTGGAGCAGATGGCACACAGACAGCTTTGACATTAGATGAGCTTAAGAGTCTTATTTTAGATTATGCAAATGCTTCGGTTGACAACAATGCGACTATGCTCGCATTAAAAGCATATGCGGCGGATGCTTTGACAAATAATACATCTGCACTGCATCGTACAGCGGTTTCACAGCAGGCATTTTCGTCGAGCCTCAAGTATGGCAGTGTTACCTTTTCTGACGGAACTTATCTGCTCGGAGCACCGGAGTTTATCATGCACGAAGACTTTGCGCGCATTGAGGAAGAAATCATACCATACGCTGACAAAGGTGACAGAGTACTTTTGTTTGCAAGGTATGATGGAGAAAACGTGGAGAATGGCATAGATGGCAGCGTTACTCCGCTTGGATTTGTGGCACTTGCCAATCCTATCAGAGAGAATGCGGTAAAGACCTTTGAGTATTTCAAGAGTCAGGGTGTTGCGATAAAGGTTATTTCAGGTGACAATCCGCGTACCGTTTCAAGGATTGCCATACAGGCAGGAATAGAAAGTGCAGAAAGCTTTGTTGATGCGGCAACACTCGATACTGAGGATAAAATAGCCGATGCAGTGAATAAATATACTGTATTCGGACGTGTGACACCAAAGCAGAAGAAACAGCTTGTAAAGGCTTTGCAGGCTAAAGGTCATACAGTTGCGATGACAGGAGACGGAGTCAACGATATACTTGCCATGAAGGATGCCGACTGCAGTGTGGCTATGGCATCGGGAAGTGAGGCGGCAGCCCAGGCAGCCCAGGTTGTCCTTTTGGACTCTGATTTTGCACATATGCCGGATGTGGTATATGAGGGACGCAGGGTGGTAAACAATATCCAGCGCTCAGCCAGTCTGTTTCTTGTGAAAAATATATTCTCACTGTTACTTTCACTGTTTTCAGTTATTCTTATGGTTACGTATCCGCTTGAGCCGGCACAGGTATCGCTCATCAGTATGTTTACCATAGGAGTACCGGGATTCTTATTGGCACTGGAGCCGAATAAGGACAGGATAAATGGACACTTTATCACCAATGTCATGCTAAAGGCACTGCCGGGTGGACTTACGGATGTAATAGCTGTCGGAGCGCTTGTCGTATGCGGAGAAGTATTTTGTATATCAGATGCAAGCATAGGAACGATAGCGACGCTTGTACTTTCGGTAGTGGGCTTCATGATTCTCTTTAAAATCAGTGAGCCGCTAAATGGAATGAAATATGCTGTTATTATCGGAAATATAGCAGGTCTGGTATTTTCGGGTTTCTTCTTAAAGAAACTGTTTGCACTGACAGATTTGTCAAATATATGTATTCTTCTCATGATAGTGTTTGGCTTTGCGGCTGAGTCACTGTTTAGGAATCTGACACTTCTGGTTGAGAAACTGAGGGGCTCATATGAGAAAAAGAAGGGCTTCAATGTCTGATATTAAAAATCTGCATGGCACCATAGGTGTGTGGCAGCTTAGGACCAGGGGCCTTTCTTGATGGGCACGACAGATTTTTACAGTTCGCGCAGGTATTACAGAGCTCTTTGATATTTTTCTGCTTTTGTGAGTCAAGCTTTATTATGAGGGCGGCTGTCTTAAGTGGCATGAGCATATTTGAACCGGTGAGATGTATACCATCAGGGCTTACGTGCTCAAAAATCTCAGGCAGCAGCTCAAGCGGATATTCATCGCCTAAAAATGACAGCTCAATGGCATAAAGAGAGCTTTCTTCTTCGACAGCCTTTGCAAACTGCTCATATGCGTTTGACAAAAGCATGAGGCTTAAACAGTCTGCTATGTAGGCCTCCTCAAGCTGCTCATGGTTTAAATACAGCTCTGACAGCTCGTCTACACCGTTTCCGAGTGTTACGAGACCGTAGGCATAGTGTGCCAGTGATACCCCGGGCAAATCCTGTTTTATGGAATAATATGCAAAGGCATCCACCAATGGAAGCATTGCGGTGTATATTGCCCGGATAAGCGGCAGCTTATCGTTATCAAAATGAAAGCGGCTGCAGAATTCTTTCCAGTCTTTAGATGATAATTCAGGTGTGATTTTGCGTTTCATGGTTTTTTGGTTACATCATCAGATTCTTTATCAGAACCCTTTAAAAGTCTGTATACAAATGAATACGCCCAGATAAGCACCGGGATAATGATAGTTGCGGCAACGGCAGCCTTCCAGTAGCGCATGTCACTTGTGTGATCGAGCACAGTGGCAACAAATGCCACAACATATAAAAGTAATAAAAGGATGGCACCGATCAGTGCCAGAATACGTTTTGTCTTTTTCATGAATTGTTCTCCGTGGTTTTTGAATAGTTATTTAATAATTATAATATAAAAAAACAAAATTGACGTCAAGCTGTTATTTTGGTATAATACATCCATATGTGAAGTTGAGGCTGTTTGGTCTCATATCAGTTTATAAAAGATAAAGGTGGTAGTAAAAATGGCTTTATTAGAAGAGTGGCACAAGATTGCCTACAATGACAAAGCAGATCAGGGAGAGTTACAGCGTTTTTGGCAGCATTATTTCCTCTTGGAGAAGGGTGTATATGAGAAGCTCCTTGCAAATCCGGATGAGGCAGTAGAGGGAACAGTCAAAGAGCTTGCTGAGAAATATGAGTTATCAATCATGGAGATGACAGGCTTCTTAGACGGAATCAATGACAGCCTTGTCACACCAAACCCAATCGAGGAGATGGATGAGGACACAAAGGTAAGCCTTGCATTCGATAAAGAAAAGCTTTATAAGAACATGGTAGATGCAAAGGCAGACTGGCTTTACAATCTCCCGGCATGGGATGAAATCTTTGATGCAGAGACAAAGCATGCGCTTTACCTCGAGCAGAAGAAGTCAGGAACAGTGGTAGTAGGCAAGAAAATCGGCCGAAATGACCCATGTCCATGCGGTTCGGGCAAGAAATATAAAAAATGTTGCGGAAAAAATGCATAAAGTACTTTACAGATTAGAAAAATAAGTATATTATCATTTTTTGAAAGGAACATTAATTGTTCTAAAGATATGTATGGCACATGTTTGCGTATATTACATACATATGTGCAACAGCATAATAACAATACGTTGAAGAGCACAGTAAGTATATTAAAAGCAGCAGAGAGGGAAGCCTTGAAAGACGAGAATCAAAGTCCAAAGAGTGGTGAAAGCTCCCCGGTGGATGATATACCGAACACCAGCTTGGAGTGGCTCCAATAAAGCCCGGTGACACCGTTATAGTCAAATGAGTTTCTGTCGGATACAGACAAGCAGTATGTTTTCAGGCGGAAAGAATGTGGGTGGAACCACGGTAACAAAGCTTATCGTCCCCGATGTCGCAGCAATGCGGTGTCGGGGATTTTTATATTAAAAATAAAGGAGAGATAACCATGAAGATAACATTGAAGGATGGCTCATCAAAAGAGTACAGCGAAGCAAAAAGCGTATATGAAATCGCAAAAGATATAAGCGAGGGACTTGCAAGAGCAGCCTGCGCAGGAGAGGTTGACGGAGAAATTGTTGACTTAAGAACAGTTCTTGACAAGGACTGCACACTCAATATAATCACAGCAAGTGATGAGGAAGGACTTCGTGTTATCAGACATACAGCATCACACGTGCTGGCACAGGCAGTTAAGAATCTGTTCCCGGATGCAAAAATCACAATCGGACCGGCAATTGACGATGGTTTCTACTATGATTTCGATTCACAGCCATTCTCAAGAGAGGATCTCGATGCACTTGAGGCAGAGATGAAGAAAATCATCAAACAGGGTCATGAGATAACAAGATTTACACTCCCTAGAGAGGAAGCAATCAAATTCATGAAGGAAAAGGATGAGCCATACAAGGTAGAGCTTATCGAGGAGCTTCCTGAGGGTGAGGAGATTTCATTCTATGACCAGGGTGGATTTGTAGATTTATGTGCAGGACCACATCTTATGAGCACAAAGGGAGTAAAGGCTTTCAAGCTCACAGCATCATCAATGGCATACTGGAGAGGTGATTCAAACAAGGCAAGACTCCATCGTATCTACGGAACAGCCTACAATAAGAAAGAGGATTTAAAGGCACATCTTGAGAGAATGGAGGAGGCTAAGAAGCGTGATCACAATAAGCTTGGCCGTGAGATGGAGCTTTTCACAACAGTAGATGTAATCGGACAGGGACTCCCGCTTATGATGCCAAAGGGCACAAAGATGATTATGAAGCTGCAGAGATGGATTGAGGACCTTGAGGATAAGGAGTGGGGCTATGTGCGTACAAAGACACCACTCATGGCAAAATCAGACCTGTACAAGATTTCAGGACACTGGGATCATTATCTTGACGGCATGTTTGTTCTCGGAGATCCTGAGAAGGACGGCGAGGAAGAGGTTATGGCACTTCGCCCGATGACATGTCCGTTCCAGTATTATGTATACAAGGCAAAGCAGCACTCATACAGAGATCTGCCTTACAGAATGGGTGAGACTTCCACATTGTTTAGAAACGAGGATTCGGGAGAGATGCACGGATTGACACGTGTCAGACAGTTTACTATCTCAGAGGGTCACAATGTTATCCGTCCTGACCAGTGTGAGGAGGAGCTCAAGGCATGCTTCAATCTTAACAGATATGTCCTTAAGGTGCTGGGACTCGAGAATGATGTGACATACCGTCTTTCAAAATGGGATCCAAAGAACACAGAAAAGTATTTAGGAGATGATGAGTACTGGAACTCAACACAGGAGGTTCTTCGTAACATCCTTATTGAGGAAAATGTTCCTTTTGTTGAGGCCGATGGCGAGGCTGCATTCTACGGACCAAAGATTGATATCCAGGCCAAGAACGTATACGGTAAAGAGGATACCATGGTAACAATACAGCTCGACTGTGCTATTGCTGAGAATTTTGATCTGTACTATATTGATCAAAACGGCGATAAAATCCGTCCATACATCATCCACCGTACATCACTCGGCTGCTATGAGCGTACACTTGCATGGCTTATCGAGCACTACGCAGGCAAGTTCCCTACATGGCTCTGCCCTGAGCAGGTAAGAGTACTTCCTATCTCAGAGAAGTATGCTGATTATGCTAAAAAGGTAGCAGATGAGCTTAAGCGCAATGATGTCGATGTGACAGTTGACAACAGAGCTGAGAAGATCGGATACAAGATCAGAGAGGCTCGTATGGATAAGCTTCCATATATGCTTGTTGTCGGAGCTGACGAGGAGGCAGACGGCACAGTATCGGTAAGAAGCCGTTTTGAAGGAAATGAGGGTGTTAAGCCACTTTCAGATTTCATCGACCAGATTTGCAAGGAAATCCGTACAAAGGAAATCAGAGTGGAGCTTCCGGAAGAGGAAAAACACAGATAATCGATTAAAAAGTATAAAAAAAATCAATCAGGACATACTAGCCTATGCATAAGCAAAGGAGGCAAAAGTATGACAAGACTTGATTGTAATGTTGAAAAATGTGCGTATAATGCAGATAACTGCTGTAAGCTCAGAGAAATCGATGTGAAAGGAACTAAGGCAAAGAAAGCCTGCGATACACAGTGTGGCAGCTTTTCAAACAAGGCCTGTGACTGTGAGGTATCTGCAGAGTTAGCTATTCACAAGGAGACAGATGTGCACTGTGATGCGGCAAAGTGTAAGTACAATGATCACAATAGCTGCATGGCCAATCAGATTGGCATCAAGAAAAACTGTACACCAAACAAGTGCAGTACAGAGTGTGCAAGCTTTGAGTGTCAGGCGTAGACTAAGAGACGCATAATGACAGTTGCCCGGAGTATCAGGTTTATGGTGCTCCGGGTACATATATTTTCGTAATTTGTGATTGCTGCTGTATATATTATGGTGTGACAGACAGCAATTACAGTCAGGAAAGGAAAAATATGGATTATAATATAAATTTCCCACATCTTCATATATATCTGCAGCATGTGATAAAGAGCATATCAATAGGAAGCTTTGGTATTGCGATGTATGGCATAATAATAGCATGTGGTATGCTTGCGGGGCTGGGCGTGGCCTGCTATGTGGCTAAAAAATCAGGACAAAATCCTGATACATACTTTGATCTGGCACTTGTGGCAATCATATGCTCGGTGATAGGCGCAAGAATATACTATGTGGTATTCAGGTGGGATTTGTACAAGGATGACCTGCTTAGCATATTCAATATCAGGCAGGGAGGACTGGCAATTTACGGAGGAGTGATAGCAGCAATTATCACCACATTCGTTTTTGCAAAGGTCAGAAAGCTGTCGTTTCCACTGTTGTGTGATACGGCGGGGCTTGGACTGATACTGGGACAGGCGATTGGCCGATGGGGAAACTTTTGCAACAGGGAGGCATTTGGCGATTATTATGACGGACTTTTTGCCATGCAGCTTCCGGTATCAGCTGTCAGGACATCGGATTTGACTGAAAAGCTTATGTCACATACAACTGTGATAGACGGAGTGGAGTATATCTCGGTGCATCCTACATTTTTGTATGAATCCTTTTGGAACCTGTGCTTATTTATTTTGTTGATGCTTTATTTTAAGCACAGAAAGTTTGACGGAGAGGTGTTTCTTCTATATTTACTAGGCTATGGTATAGGAAGATTCTGGATAGAAAGCCTGCGTACAGACCAGCTTCTCATCCCGCATATCAATTATCCGGTGTCTATGGCACTTGCCGCCACTTTGGTGGCAGTATCAGCCATATGGATAGGTATTGTCAGATATAAGCAGATGAAAATGGGCAAAATGGTGGACACTCCACCACAATCCTCCACTAAAGAGTAAATTTCATATGTATTTTATAAAAAAGACGCAAAGTCCACGAAAAGACTGAGCGTCTTTTTTGTTGCTTTTTTATGGGAATTTAGCTTAAAGCCTTGATTTTGTGGGCTGTTAGGTGTAATATTGTAATCAAGTGGTGGAAAGTGGAGCGAAATACCATATAAGTGGAGTGAAGTGGTGGAAAGCTTCAAAATGAGGAAAAGGAGGATGGATGCCATGTTCATGGGCGAATATAATCATTCAATAGACGCCAAAGGTCGTATGATTGTCCCGGCGAAGTTCCGTGAACAGCTTGGCAATGAGTTCGTAGTTACCAAGGGCTTAGATGGCTGTCTGTTCGTCTATTCCAACGAAGAATGGCATCGCATTGAGGAAAATCTTCGCGACAAACCACTCACATCAAGAGAAGCAAGAAAATTTATGAGATTCTTTTTTGCAGGAGCAGCCACCTGTGAGGTGGACAAGCAGGGCAGAATCCTCTTACCGGCGAACTTAAGAGAATACGCAGGTATAGATAAGGAAGTTGTATCTGTCGGAGTATACAGCAGAGTAGAAATCTGGAGCAAAGACAGATACCTTGAGAACTCTGATTTTGACGATATGGATGAGATAGCAGATCATATGGCAGAGCTTGGCATAGGAATTTGATTTTAAATGGAGAGACCACATGGAATTTAAGCATTATTCAGTCTTAAGGGACGAGACAATTGAAAATTTAAACATCCGTCCTGACGGGATATATGTGGATGGTACTCTCGGAGGAGCCGGGCACTCATATGAGATAGCAAAGAGACTTTCGGACAAGGGCAGGCTGATAGGCATAGATCAGGATGCAGATGCCATAAAGGCGGCAGGAGAGAGACTTGCGGAGTTTGGAGACAGGGTAACGATAGTCAGAAGCAATTATTCTGATATGAAGAATGTGCTTCATTCACTCGGAATTGAAAAGGTGGATGGTATTATGCTGGATCTTGGAGTGTCATCCTTCCAGCTTGATACACCAAAGAGGGGCTTTACCTACAGGAGTGAGGATGCACCGCTTGATATGCGTATGGATGACAGGAATGCCCTTACTGCAAGGGATATAGTAAATACCTACAGCGAAAATGATCTGTACCGTATCATCAGGGATTACGGTGAGGACAAGTTTGCAAAGAATATTGCAAAGCACATTGCAGCAGCAAGACAAAAGCAGGAGATAACGACAACAGGAGAGCTCAACGAGATAATAAAGGCAGCGATACCCCAAAAGGTCAGAGCTACCGGTGGGCACCCGTCAAAGAGAACATATCAGGCTATAAGAATTGAACTGAATCATGAGCTTGATGTGCTAAGGGACAACCTGGATGACATGATAGATTTACTTAATCCGGGCGGCAGGATATGTATAATCACATTCCACTCGCTTGAGGACAGAATAGTAAAATCCAATTTCAAAAAAAACGAAAATCCATGTACATGTCCACCGAGTTTTCCGGTATGTGTATGCGGTAATAAATCGAAGGGAACGGTTATCACAAGAAAACCTATCCTTCCGTCAGAAAAGGAACTTGAAGAGAATTCACGCTCGAAGAGTGCAAAGCTTCGTGTGTTTGAAAAGAATGATTTGTAGAATGACAGCAAAAGGAGCAGCTAAATGAATAAAACTACTTATTATATAAATGGGAATGCCGTAAGAGAGCTTGACGAGGCAGCACCGGTCAGAAGACCACAGAAATCGACAAGAGAGCTTGAGGAAATAAGAAGAAAGAAAAACAGAAGAACATCTGCAAGAAGAAATCAGGAGAGAGCACTCTCAATGAACAGGGCATTTGTAGCCTTTCTCACAGCGTGTGTGGCAGCTTCAGCCCTTGTATCTGTTTCACTTATTCAGATAAGGTCAAATGTGACACAGCAGATGAAGGAGGTTGCAGCACTTGAGAGCCAGATAAATGATATGAAGGCTGACAATGATGCCAGATACAAGCAGATTACTACATCTGTCGATTTAAATGCAATCAAGGATGCAGCTATCAACAGACTTGGTATGAAATATGCTTCACAGGATCAAATAGTTTATTACTCAGTTGATAAGAACAACTATATGGATCAGTACAGTGATATCCCTGAATAAATTGGAGGAATCATATTGGCAGCCAGGACAAGAAAAAGACCGGTAAGAAAAATCGGACGCAAAATGAAAACAAAGCTGTTTGCGTTGTTTATGTTAATAGTTGTAGCCATGCTTGGACTCATTGGCAGGCTGATGTTTATTGAATATACAAGCGGAGACGCATATACTAAAAAGGTACTATCATTACAGTCATATGACAGCAAAACAATACCGTTTCAGAGAGGAAATATTGTAGATTCAAACGGCACAGTGCTTGCTACGAGTGTGGCTGTTTATAATGTTGTACTTGATTGCTCGGTTATGACCAGTAAGAAAGAGTATATAACTCCGACGATAGATGCACTGACACAGTGCTTTCCGGATTTAGACAGGGCAACACTTGAGGATTATGCAAATAACAGCAAGGATAACAAATATATTGTACTGTTAAAAAAGCTGTCATATGATGCAATTCAGCCATTTGTACAGCTGCAGGATGCAACAGACGAAAAGGGCAATCTGAAGAACCCAAACATCAAGGGTGTGTGGTTTGAGACAGAGTATCAGAGAAATTATCCGTTTAAAACACTGGCAAGCTCAGTTATCGGCTTTACCTCCGCCGGAAATGTAGGTACAACCGGACTCGAAAACTATTACAATGACACCTTAAATGGTGTAAATGGCAGGGAGTACGGCTATCTGAATGCAGACAATGATTTCCAGAAGACAGTAATTGCTGCACAAAACGGAAATACCCTGTATACAACTATAGACGCAAATATCCAGTCGATTGTTGAGGATAAGATAAAACTGTTCTCAGATACTTATGCAAATAATGCAAGAGAAGGACTTGGCGCAGAAAATATTGCAGTCATTATAGAAAATCCTAAAAATGGTGAGATACTGGCAATGGCGAATTATCCGAATTTTGATTTGAATAATCCAAGGGATATGAGTGCATATTACAGTGAGGAACAGCTTGCGGCATTTAAAAAGGACAGTACTCAGGAGATGGATGCACTAAATAAGCTGTGGCAGAACTTCTGTGTTACACATACATATGAGCCGGGGTCTGTACAGAAGCCTTTTACCGTGGCATGTGGACTGGATACAGGCACGCTCACTACTGATATGACATTTTTATGTGATGGATATGAGATGTTTGGCAGTGAAAAGGTATCATGCGTCAACCGTAGCGGACATGGCATAGAGACACTTGAAAAGGCACTCATGGATTCGTGTAATGATGCACTCATGCAGATGTCATATAAGATTGGTGCAGAAAATTTTCTGTACTATCAGAGTGTATTTGGCTTTGGTCAAAAGACAGGTGTTGACCTGCCGGGTGAGGCAAATACATCAACGCTCATGTATACACTCGACAATATAAAGCCTGTCGATTTAGCGACAAACGTATTCGGACAGAACTATAACTGTACCATGATAGAGATGGTCAGTGCATTTTCTTCATTGGTGAATGGCGGCAATTATTATCAGCCGCACGTAGTAAAGAAAATCGCAGATGACAACGGCAATACAGTAAAGACAATTGAGCCTACACTGCTAAAAAAGACAGTGTCAGAGAATACAAGTGCGACACTTAAAAACTACCTGCAGAATGTAGTTGCAAACGGAACCGGTAAGGTGGCAAAGGTTGACGGATACTCAATGGGAGGCAAGACAGGAACAGCACAGATGTATGATGAGACAACGCACCTTAGAAAGAAGGGCAGCTATCTTGTATCATTTATAGGCTGTGTGCCTGCGCAGGATCCGCAGCTTGTTATTTACACTGTAATCGACCAGCCGAATGTACAGGATCAGCCTCACAGTAACTATGCACAGAACCTGACCAGAGAGATATTAAAGGAAGTACTTCCGTATATGAATATATACCCTGATGAGGAGCAGACCGGTGTAAATGCTGACCTTACGATAACAGGCACAAATCCTCCGACAGGAGAAAAGGTCACCCAGGAGGGTGAGCAGGGCGAATAGAGAATAGCCTCAATATTTTTTGCATATATTAGTGTAAAAATATTGAGGCATTTTTGTTTATGATACTTAACAATACGCGCTACAGAAGAAAAATATGCGTATTTTGCAGTATACTGACAGCTGTTCTTATCGCCTTGTGTTTCAGGCTGTTTTATCTCATGATAGTAAAAGGCGATTATTACAGTAAAAAGGCAAGTGCGCTTCAGGAAAGAGAGCGTGATATTGCAGGAATACGCGGAGATATAGTGGATAGAAATGAAAGGATAATAGCGACAAATGAAACTGCATATAACATAAGCGTTATACACAATCAGATAACCGACAAGGAAGCAGTCATCTCTGTTTTAAGCAGTGAGCTTTCGATTGACGAAAAGACTATCCGCAGTAAGGTGGATAAGGTTACATCCATTGAAAAAATAAAGAACAATGTTTCTAAAAAAACAGGCGATAAAATACTATCATATGGCTTGGCAGGGGTAAAGGTTGACGAGTCAAGTGTCAGGTACTATCCGCTTAATGAGTTGTTTTCAAAGGTTATAGGCTTTGCAGGAGCAGATGGTCAGGGTGTTGTTGGGCTTGAGACCACATATGATGAAATTCTGCGTGGCACACCCGGGCGGATATACACTGTATGTGATGGCAGAGGTGTGGAGGTGAAGGGCTACAAGGAGAGAAGAGAAGCTCCACAAAAAGGAGACACACTTGTCACTACACTCGACATAAATATACAAAGAGTATGTGAGAAAAATGCAATGATGGCATATGCACAAAATCTGGCAGACAGTGTGAGTATAATTGCCTTAAACCCTAAAAATGGAGAAATATATGCCATGACCGACTACCCGGAATATAATTTGAATGATCCTTTTTCATGTGAAAACCATGATGAAGCCTGGAGAAACGGATGTGTAAGTGATACATATGAGCCCGGTTCAGTATTCAAGATAATTACGGCAGGAATCGCACTGGAGGAGGATGTGGTGAGCCTTGATGACCGCTTTTACTGCCCGGGATATATTACTGTGGAGGACAGACGCATACACTGCCATAAGAGAACAGGACATGGAAGTGAGACCTTTGTGCAGGGAATACAGAATTCATGCAATCCGGTCTTTATTGATTTAGGCCTTAGAATAGGCAGTGAGAGGTATTATGCTGATTTCATGAGGTTTGGTCTGCTTGATAAGACAGGTATTGATTTGCCGGGAGAGGCCGCCACCATAATGCATCAGCCGGATAAGATAGGCCAGGTGGAGCTTGCAACAATTTCATTTGGACAGTCATTCCAGCTCACACCTATCGAACTTATGACAACAGTATCATCGCTTATAAATGGTGGTAACAGAATTACTCCTCATATAGGTAAGGAGATTCATGACACAGAAGGTACGGTAAAAGAGGTGCTGTCCTTTGAACAGACGTCAGGTATATGCAGTGAAGAGACCTCTGATACACTGCGAAAGCTTTTGGAGGGCGTGGTAGCAGAGGGCTCAGGAAAAAATGCAAAGGTTGAGGGTTATGCGATAGGAGGAAAGACTGCTACATCGCAGACACTTCCGAGAAGTGACAATGTATATATAGCCTCGTTCCTTGGGTTTTATCCGGTGGATGATCCGGCACTTATGGTGCTTGTGAAAATAAATAATCCAAAGGGCGGTGCATACTATGGCGGAACAATCGCTGCACCGGTTGCAGCTGAAATATTTAGGGAAATCATACCGTATGCACAGGAGATAGGAGTGTGTAACTGATTTACGGGCTCTTGCGAAATAGAACTAAATAACGTATACTATAATTTAATGATTAAGGCAGTCGTTTGGACAATTTGATTTGTTAAACATATCCATACGGATGGCTGCAATAAAAGATGGAGGAATAAAAATGAGCTTACAAGGAAAAAAGGTACTTGTTGTTGGAACAGGAAAGAGTGGCATTGCAGCGACAGAGCTTTTGTGCGCAAATGGCATCGATACAGTATTGTTTGATGGAAATAAAGAACTGGATTCAAAAACACTTTATGAGAAAGCACCAAAGCTTAAGGAGGTGCCGCTTATTTTAGGCGACCTGACAGATGAACAGATTGATGAGTTTGATGTGGCTGTGCTAAGTCCGGGAGTACCAACAGACATTCCTATGGTCAATTCCTTACGTGACAGGGGCGTTAAAATATGGGGTGAGATAGAGCTTGCATACACATTTGGGGCAGGTGAGATCATCGCTATCACAGGAACCAACGGAAAGACGACCACTACAGCTCTGACAGGTGAGATAATGAAGAATTACTTTAAGGATGTGAGAGTGGTAGGAAATATCGGAATCCCTTATACATCAATGGTCACAGGAAGCACCGGTGAGACAGTAACGGTTGCAGAGATATCAAGCTTCCAGCTCGAGACAATAGATACCTTTAAGCCGCATGTAAGCGCAATTTTAAATATCACACCCGATCACCTGAATCGACACCATACTATGGAAAATTACATCAGGGCAAAGGAGGATATCACAAAAAATCAGACAGCAGATGATTACTGCGTGTTAAACTACGAGGACGAGGTGCTTAGAGATTTTGCAGCAGAGTGCCCGGCTAAGGTTATATTTTTCAGCAGTAGGTCTGAGCTTTCAGAGGGCTTTTATCTGGACGGAGACATCATCATATACGCACACGACGGTGTACGCGATGAGGTAATTGATGTAAATGAGCTGAATCTCCTCGGAAAGCATAATTTTGAGAATGTGATGGCAGCGTGTGCCATGTCTATAAGCTTTGGGGTACCGATGGATAAGATTGTCGAGGTGCTTAAGGTATTTAAGGCAGTTGAGCACAGGATAGAGTACGTGACCGAAAAGCGTGGAGTCAGATTCTACAACGATTCAAAGGGCACAAATCCTGATGCAGCCATTCAGGGTATACGTGCCATGAACAGACCGACACTTCTCATTGGCGGTGGATATGATAAGCAATCGGAGTATGATGAGTGGATAGAGGCCTTTGACGGCAAAGTAAAGGAACTTGTGCTTATCGGTCAGACTGCAGATAAAATCGAAGAGTGTGCACACAGACACGGATTCATGAATACTGTAAAGAAGGATACGTTTGAGGATGCAGTAAATTATTGCTATGAGCATGCTGTTTCAGGTGATGCAGTGCTCTTATCACCTGCATGTGCAAGCTGGGGCATGTTTCCTAACTATGAGGAGCGCGGACGTATCTTTAAGGAAATAGTAAAAGGATTTAAGGAGTAAATATTTTGGCAGGAAAGCGTAGAAGAAGTAGCAAGAATAAAGAAAAAAAAGAAAAAGGAATACCTTATTTCGACTACAACCTGTTGTTTATAGTTATATTTCTGCTCTGCTTTGGTCTTGTTATGCTATATAGCTCGAGTGCATACACATCGGCCATCAAAAATCATGACAGCATGCACTATCTTAAGCTTCAGATACGAAATATTGTACTGGGACTTATACCTATGGTATTTCTGGCAAAGGTCGACTACAGATATTGGAAAAAGCTTGGCTTTTTTGCGTATATAGTATCGCTTATACTGTGTGTGCTTGTGTTTGTGCCGAAAATAGGCTCAAGCTCACATGGTTCATCGAGATGGATTGGCATAGGACCAATACAGTTCCAGCCTTCAGAAGTGGCTAAAATTGCGGTCATACTGTTTATGGCTATGATTATAGACAAGATACCCAAGCAGTTTGATAAATTTTTAAGTCTGGTAAAGGTGCTTGCTATGCTTATTCCGCTCATAATAGTTGTTGCAATCAGCAATCTGAGTACGGCAGTTATCATCATAGGCATTTCGGTCTGTATGTTGTTTGTCGCAAGCCCAAAGTATCTGCAGTTTATTATTGTAGCAGTGGCGGTAGTTGTGTTTGCAGTGGCGTTTGTCATGCTGGCAGGCTATAGAAGTACACGTATTGAGGCATGGCTGCATCCGGAGACTGCGGGAACAGACGCAGTATTCCAGACTATGATGGGACTTTATGCGATAGGCTCGGGCGGATTGTTTGGAAAAGGACTTGGAGAGAGCTTACAGAAGCTTGGCAATGTGCCGGAGTCACAAAATGATATGATATTTACAATTATTTGTGAAGAGCTCGGACTGTTTGGAGCTATCTGCCTTATTTTGCTTTTTATACTGCTTATATGGCGTATGATGGTCATTGCAAACAATGCAAGGGATTTGTATGGCTCACTTTTAGTGATTGGTGTGATGAGTCATATTGCAATCCAGGTGATACTGAATATTGCGGTAGTTACCAATTCACTTCCAAATACCGGTGTTATTCTGCCGTTTATCAGCTATGGAGGTACGTCAATCATATTCCTGATGGCGGAAATAGGGCTTGTTTTGTCTGTGTCAAGAGGCATCAGGCTTGAAAATGTGTAGATTAAGGCGTGAAATATAATGATTAAGAAAAAAAGAAAACATAAAAAGAGATTAAAGCATTTTTTTATGGGACTGCTAATTACGATAGCAGTGCTCGCGATACTGTTTCTCATTGCACTTAAGCTGTTTACGGTAAAAAGGGTAGTTGTCGAGGGCAATGAGCTTTACGACCAAAAGACTATAGAGGATGCGGTGCTTAATGATAAGTACTCATGGAACTCACTGTATGTCTATCTGAAATATAAGGTAAAGGATACTAAAAAAATACCGTTTATTGATACAATGAGCATAAGCCTGGATAGTCCGCATACTCTTCATATATCAGTTTATGAAAAAGGAATGCTTGGATACATATATATTCCGGGAATTAATGAGAATGCATATTTTGATAAGGATGGCTTTGTGGTGGAGACATCCTCAGACACGGTGCCGGGTGTGCCATGTATAGACGGCATAAGCTGTGACAAGGTAGTGCTTTATGAGAAGCTGCCTATTAAGCAGGCTATGCTAAAAGATATCCTTGAGCTTACCCAGGGATTAAAAAGGCAGGACCTTGTGCCGGATTCTGTGGATTATGGTGCGCAAAATGCACCGGTAGCCAAGTATGGTAATGTGAGTGTGATAATTGGTGACACGACAAAGCTTACACGTAAAATAGAGAGGCTTAAGGCTATCATGCCATCGCTTGAGGGACAGTCCGGTACACTACATTTAGAAAGCTGGACGGAAGAAACAACAAATATTGTGTTTGACAAGTCAGAATAATGTAAAACTAAATAAAAAAAATCATATTTTATAGTTGATTATTTTGGAGAAAAATTATATTATAGAATAAATGAGTTTAAGAATATTCGATATTTTTATATAGAAAATTAAATTTTGGGAAAGAAAGAGGAGGAATCACCTTGCTTGAGATAAGAACTAACGAGGCTGATAACAGCGCAAAGATTATTGTCATTGGAGTCGGAGGAGCCGGTAACAATGCAGTTAACAGAATGATTGATGAGAATATTGGTGGAGTAGAGTTTATCGGTATCAATACAGATAAGCAGGCTTTACAGCTTTGTAAGGCTCCTACACTTATACAGATTGGAGAGAAGCTTACAAAGGGACTCGGCGCAGGTGCGCAGCCTGAGATCGGTCAGAAGGCCGCTGAGGAGAGCGCAGAGGAGCTTCAGGCAGCAGTAAAGGGCGCTGATATGGTATTCGTCACATGTGGTATGGGAGGCGGAACCGGTACAGGTGCAGCTCCTGTTGTTGCAAAGATAGCAAAGGATCAGGGCATACTTACAGTTGGTGTTGTTACAAAACCATTCAAATTTGAGGCAAAGCAGCGAATGATTAATGCTGTTTCAGGAATAGAGAGACTTAAAGAGAGCGTTGATACACTTATTGTCATTCCAAATGATAAGCTTCTTGAGATAGTAGACCGTCGCACAACAATGCCGGATGCACTCAAGAAGGCAGATGAGGTATTGCAGCAGGCAGTTCAGGGAATCACTGATCTTATTAATCTTCCTGCACTTATCAACCTTGACTTCGCAGATGTACAGACTGTCATGAAGGACAAGGGTATGGCACATATCGGTATCGGTAGTGCACAGGGGGATGATAAGGCTATCGAAGCTGTTAAGCTTGCGGTTGCTTCACCTCTTCTTGAGACAAAGATAAATGGTGCAACACATGTCATTATCAATATCTCAGGAGATATCTCCCTTATGGATGCAAATGATGCAGCAAGCTATGTACAGGATCTGGCAGGAGAGAATGCCAATATTATCTTTGGTGCCAAGTTTGATGAGAGCATGACTGATCAGGCTTCTATCACTGTTATTGCTACAGGACTGGAGGATGTTTCAGAGAAGATAGATATGCCGGGCAAGCAGGCAGCGCCTGGTGCAGGAATGGCAGGCGGTATGCAAAACCGTATGGTATATCCGAATCAGACAGCTGCAAGACCTGTTTCAGGCATGGGAACACAATCCACAGCAACAGCAGGACTTCACACAACAGCAACAAGCGGACTTCATACAGCTGCCCAGCCACAGCAGACAGCACCTGCACATGCATATACAGGTATCCAGAAGCCACGCCAGCCTGAGAGCACGGTTAAGCCGGTAGAGATTAATATTCCGGATTTCCTTAAGAATTCAAGACGATAGTTTATAGGACATGCAGCTTTTTGGCTGCATGTCTTTTTGATTATTGTCGACATATTACGGCACTTAAAAACCTGCTTTTACGCTATTCTTGTCTGTGAAAGTGAGGTGAAAAATTATCTATGCATTTTATCTCGATATTTTTCTTCTTCGTACATTTATCACCAACTGTCTCATACTTATATTTGTCATATATATGCTAAAAATCCCGTTGACCGGGAAGGTGGTACGTCTGATTGCTTCTGCGGTGGGTGCATCGGTATGTGAATGTGTACTGCTTCTTTTGGCAGGCAGCTATGCGTTTTATAAATGGACCTCTGTTCTGGTGGTCGTACCGCTTGCGGCAAGGCTTGCAATAGGCAGACAGGCTGGCAGAAAAATCCCGTTTCTAAGACTTTTTGCACTATGTATGTTTGTAACAGTGCTGACCGGAGGCATAGTAACAGCTCTGGACAGCTTTTTCAGCTCTGATGCGACAGTTATGATATGCTGTGGTTTTGTCATATCATACATAGTGTTAAAGTGCTTCTGCGAGCGAAGTAATGAGAGCAGAAGACTATATAGGGTCACACTCCTAAAGGATGGTAAAAGAGCTTGTGCCACAGCTTTGTATGATACAGGCAATCTGCTAAAAACACAGCCCGAGCAGCTTCCGGTACATATAGGCGGCAGTGCATTGTTTGATATTGTGGGAGAAGATGTCAGCTTTTTTGATGTGCCGTACAAGAGCCTGGGAAATGATGGTGGAAGCATTAAAGTGTGTGAATTTGATGAGATGACAGTCATGAAGGGAAATGGTAAGCTGATTTTACATAATGTGCTGGTGGGAAGAGCATCGGATAGTTTATTTGAGGACAATGCATATGATATGATTTTGAATGAAGCTGTTTTTAGTAATAAAACGGGTATGGAAAATACTCTGGGGAAGCAAGCCGCACACAAATGAGGTGTTTTACATAGGAGGGACGGAGGTGCTGCCGCCTCCGCTTGAGACAGACGAGGAGAAGTGCTGTCTGATTGCACTGGTGGATAAAAATGTGGCAATGTCAAAGGAACAGGCAAAAAAGCAGCTTATAGAGCACAATCTAAGGCTTGTGGTGTATCTGGCAAAAAAATTTGAAAACACGGGAGTATGCGTGGAGGACCTTATATCAATTGGCACAATCGGTCTCATAAAGGGGATAAACACATTCAATCCTGAGAAGAAAATAAAGCTTGCCACATACGCATCCAGATGCATAGAAAATGAGATTCTTATGTATCTGCGCCGCAACAACAGAGTGAAGCTTGAGGTATCCTTTGATGAGCCACTAAACACGGATTGGGACGGAAATGAGCTGCTTTTATCAGATATACTGGGGACGGATGAGGATGTCATATATAAGGATCTCGAGACTGAGGTTGAGATTTCACTGCTAAAAAAAGCCATGCTGTCATTAAACGAGCGTGAAAGACAGATAATAGAGCTTCGATTTGGAGTAAACCGTGTGGAGAATAAGGAGCTGACGCAGAAGGAGGTGGCAGATATTCTGGGAATTTCACAGTCATACATATCAAGGCTCGAAAAAAAAATAATGGCAAGATTGAAGAAAGAAATACAGAAAATGGCATAAGTGTGGTATAATATTTTTATCATAAGAAACTATTCAGAACCACTGAGAAGTTTCTATTATAAAACAGAATAGGAGATGGTAGTATGGTATTGGAATTTATCGGTGCTGACAGAGAGGTTACTGGAAGCTGTCACTATCTGACATTTGGGGACACACATATACTTATTGACTGTGGAATGGAGCAGGGAGCTGATTTGTACGTGAATCAGGAGATACCGGTCAATCCTTCGCTCATAGACTATGTGTTTGTCACACACGCACACATTGACCACTCAGGTCTTTTGCCACTCATATACAATCATGGTTTCAGGGGCACCATTTTTGCGACAAAGGCGACAACGGATTTATGTAACATCATGCTAAAGGATTCTGCACATATTCAGGAATTTGAGGCGGAGTGGAAGAACAGAAAGGCAAGACGAGCCGGAAGACCGGAAGTGACTCCTATGTACAATGTGGAGGATGCACAGAATGTCATGCAGCACTTTACACCGTGTGATTACAACAGTGTGTATGAGATATGCCCGGGGCTTAAGGTGAGATTTGTGGATGCAGGTCATCTGCTTGGTTCATCATCTATTGAGATGTGGGTGACTGAGGAGAATGTGACCAAAAAGATTGTCTTTTCAGGTGATATCGGAAATCACAACAGGCCGCTCATCAAGGATCCGCAGTATGTGGACAGTGCTGATTATGTGGTTATGGAATCTACATATGGCAATCGTCTGCATGACACGCCGCCTGACTACGCGGTTGAGCTTTCAAAGGTCATCAATGCGACATTTACAAGAGGCGGAAATCTGGTAATCCCGGCATTTTCAGTTGGCAGGACACAGGAGATGCTCTACTTTATCAGGCGTATAAAGACTGAGAATCTGTTGCCGGAGCATCCGAATTTTGAGGTTTACATCGATAGCCCCCTTGCTGTTGAGGCGACAAATGTATTTCATGAGAATGTATCGGACTGCTTTGATGAGGAGGCTATGGAGCTTATTTCGGCAGGCATCAATCCAATCAAGTTTCCGGGACTTCGTGTGGCAGTATCATCGGATGAGTCAAAGATGATTAATTTTGATAAGAAGCCAAAGGTTATCATCTCAGCATCAGGTATGTGTGAGGCCGGACGTATCAGGCATCACTTAAAGCACAATCTTTGGAGAAGCGATTCAACAGTTTTGTTTGTAGGATATCAGGTTCCGGGAACGCTTGGCTATGCACTTTTAAACGGTGCTAAAAAGGTGAAACTTTTTGGTGAGGAAATAGAAGTAAGGGCAAGCATAGTAAATCTGCCGGGTATCAGTGGACATGCAGACAAAAATCAGCTTACCGAGTGGCTTGGCGCAATAAAAAACAAGCCGGAGCATGTATTTATAGTCCATGGAGAGGAATCCACAGCAGAGTCCTTTGCAAACCATGTGCATGAGACCTTCGGCTATGATGCAGTGGCACCATACAGTGGTGATGCCTATGACCTTATCACGAATCAGAAGGTGGCAGATGGCTCCCGCAAGCTTGTGGAGAAAAAGGCTGCATATGGCATGGCAAGCAGAGAGAAGACTATATTTGACCGTCTGGTGGCAGCAGGACAGAGACTTGTATCTGTTATCCAGAAGTGTCAGGGCATGGCGAATAAGGATTTGAGCAAGTTTGCAGACCAGATAAATGCGCTGTGTGATAAGTGGGATAGATAGAATGTAATCACAGCATATTAAAGTAATAAAGTAAAAAGCTCTGTGCATACATATAAGTGTATGACACAGAGCTTTTTATTTTATGACGCGCAGCTTATTGAAAGTGCTATGTATGTAACTACGCCTCGTCCTGCTTGAAAATTACATTTCTGTATTTCGAAAGTATTCCTTTTAACAAGCTTCCAAGTACACATATTGATATGATCTCACCGATTCCGACTGTAACTGCATTGAAAAGAAGAGAGATATCAACACCCTTGTATATAGTTGTAAGACCATATCCGTATCTGAGCACGAGTGGCACGATAATAATGTTGGCGATGACAGGTGGAAGCGTGTATACAAACTTCTTTTTTCTGAGGAAGTAAGTGCCAAGTGCACCGAGCAGTGTAGCGATGCTTCCAAAGATGATATCCCAGATGATGCCACCTGTGATGAGATTGGAAATCAGACATCCGATGAAAAGACCCGGAATGGCTGCCGGTGTGAAAACCGGAAGGATGCAAAGCGCTTCAGAAAAGCGTACCTGAATGGTGCCTGATGCGAGACCAAGCAGATTGGTGATATACGTGAGCACAACATAGAGTGCTGCAATCATAGCTGCCTGTACTGCAAATAATACTTTTTTGTTTCTCATATTTAGTTCTCCTTTAGTTTTGTTTTACGTCAGGAAGGTTTCGAACTGACGCATTTATTTTTGCCTTGCTATGTTAACAAAAAATGCTTTGAATGTCAAGAAGTTCATAAAGTCAGTGCCCATTTAGATAGATTGTGGTATAATGAGTGCAAGTGAGAAGATAAATGACAAGAGGGAAACAGTATTATGAGAGAAATAAAGGTTAATGAACTAAAAGAGGGAATGACTACGGCAGTAGATGTGTTTTCGCCAAAGGGACAGCTTATCCTTAAAAGACATCAGGCTGTATCGGCATTTGATATAGCAAAGTTTGGATTCTACAATATAGCTTCGGTTTATATTGAGGGAAGCTCAGCACAGGAAAAAGAAGAATGGAATAAAAAATATGCCATCATTAAGGAAAAATACCGTGATTCCATCGATAACCTGCATGAATATATGAATGACATACTATACAGGAATATCATCCCGGATAAGAATACGCTCATCAGGGACTCGGTAGAGATTTTTGACAGGTTTGAGACTTCATATGAGCTCTTTGATGCACTTCAGGTATTAAAGCAGACAGATGTATCTACGATGGCACATTCCATGAATGTATCAATTATTGCACGTCTCATTGGTGTATGGGCAGGGCATGATACAGAAAAGCTGGATGAGATTTCAATGGCAGGTCTGTTGCACGACATAGGCAAGTTTAAGATACCGGATGAGATATTATTGAAGCCGGGAAAGCTCACAAAGGAAGAGTTTGAGGTGATAAAGAAGCACACGGTATATGGCTATGAGATACTTAATAATTTCAAGATTCTTGAAAGCACGAAGCGTGCGGCACTTTTACATCATGAGAAGTTTGACGGCTCAGGATATCCGTTTGGATATACAGCAGATAAAATCGATGATATATCAGCTATTATTACGATAGCCGATGTCTACGATGCAATGACGTCAAAGCGCTGTTACCGTGATGGGATGTGTCCGTTTGATGTGATAGCAGATTTTGAGTATGATGGCATATCAAAGTATCATCCGAAGTATATAGGGATGTTTTTGAAGAAGATTGCAAGCTCATATATCGGAAGCACTGTGCTTTTGACAAACGGCAAAAAGGCCAAAATAATTTTTTTGACAGAGAAGTATTCAAGGCCTACAGTTACATTGCTTGAAGACAACAGTGTGCTGGTGCTTAAGGATGAAAAGGATATAAAAATAGCGGCAGTGCTGTAGAATTATATACGAGGATTAATTGAATAAAATTACTGTAAATGGGAATGCTTTAGATAAAGAAATTTATCCGGAGGATTCCCATGTCTGTATATAAGGTTGATATATGTGGAGTGACCACATCAAAACTGCCGGTACTTAAGGATGATGAAAAAGAAGAACTGTTTGAGAAAATAAAAAAGGGAGATAAGGCTGCAAGAGAAAAATATATTCGTGGAAATTTAAGGCTGGTGCTTTCGGTAATCAGAAGGTTTTCAAACCATAATGAAAATATGGATGATTTATTTCAGATAGGATGCATCGGACTTATGAAATCAATTGATAATTTTGATCCGACTATAGGTGTTAAGTTTTCCACTTATGCTGTTCCGATGATTATCGGTGAGGTGAGACGGTATCTGCGTGACAACAGTGCGTACCGCATTCCGCGTTCGCTCAGGGATACGGCATATCAGGCTATTAAATCAAAGGAAAAGCTATCCAGAAAGCTGGTACACGATCCGTCTTTAGCAGAAATATCAAAGGATTGCGGCATTCCTGAAAACGATATACTATACGCACTTGATGCAATCCAGACACCGCTTTCCCTCTTTGATCCTGTATATACTGACGGTGGTGATACACTTTATGTGATGGATCAGATATCGGACAAGAAAAACAAAGAGGAAGCATGGGTAAAAAATCTGGTTCTCGACGATGCCTTAAAGCTGCTTGATGACAGAGCGAGACAGATTATTAAGCTGCGTTTTTTCGAGGGCAAGACACAGATAGAGGTGGCAGAGGAGATAAATATTTCTCAGGCACAGGTATCAAGGCTTGAGAAAAATGCGCTTAAAAATATGCACGGATATCTGGAAGCATAAGCAGATAATTGAATATTTAGTCTGCCTGTGCTAAAGAAGTTTTTTTAAGCACAGCCGCAATTATGACTGCATATACACCTCCTATAACAGCGGTGATAAGCTGTGTCACTGAAAACTGAAGCTGTAATACCGGCAGCATCTTGTGCATTGGAGCAGGCAGAAATGCCGGTAGAATGATAAGAGCAATGGCTATTCCCATGAAAACGGCCTTTAGTATGGCACCTATTGCAATTGATACAGGAAAACCGGCAGCTTTACCGCATTTTTTGCGAAGCAGTCCCACACATACCACGAGAATGATATTTCCTATCATGATACATGGAAACATCGCAGGAATAGCCGCCATAACAGGACTTCCTGTGATGAAAAATGATGTGACAGGTGTGATAATGCTTAGGATAATGCCACATGCCATTCCGGCATAGAGTACGGTAAGTATTAAAGCTGCATTAATGATTGGACCTGTGATGTATACGCTTAAGTTCTTAAAGAACTGGCTGACAAGACAGATTGCAAGCATAATTGCAGTGACGGTTATTTGTTTGGTTTTTATCTTCATTGATAAGACCTCCTTTAAATTTTCATATGAAATCATACTCCTTTGGGGGTGCAAATGCAAGGTTGCGTTGCCGGTTAATATTTACTCAGAAGGCAAAAATGACGGTTGATATTGAAAGCAATTCATTTGTGTGCTAATATAAATATATTCGCTGTTTGACGCAAAACAGCTATATATCAGGAGGAATACAATGAAAAAACTGATTAATTTGATATCAGAGGAAGTGACAAAGGCATTCGTCAGTGCAGGATATGACGAGAAGTACGGAAAGGTTACACTTTCAAACAGACCGGACCTTTGTGAGTTCCAGTGTAACGGAGCAATGGCAGCGGCAAAAGAGTATAAGTGTGCACCATTTATGATCTCGGACAAGGTAGCGGCGCTCCTTGAGTCAGATGAGATGTTTGAGTCAGTAGAATCAGTAAAGCCGGGATTTCTTAATATCAAAATGGATACCGCTTTTCTGGCAAAATATATGAACGATATGAAGGATGACGAGGGCAGATACGGCTTGGAGAAGGCCAAAAAGCCACTCACTATAGTAGTGGATTACGGCGGACCAAACGTCGCAAAGCCTCTTCATGTAGGTCATCTTCGCTCAGCAGTAATCGGAGAGAGCGTTAAGCGTATCGCAAAGTTCATGGGACACAATGTGATCGGTGATGTGCATCTCGGTGACTGGGGACTTCAGATGGGACTTATCATCACAGAGCTTCGCGAGAGAAAGCCTGACCTCGTTTATTTTGATGAGAGCTATACAGGAGAGTACCCGAAGGAGGCACCGTTTACCATATCAGAGCTTGAGGACATCTATCCGACAGCCAGCGGTAAGTCAAAATCAGATGAGAGCTTCAAGGAGGCAGCACTTCTTGCCACAAAGGAGCTTCAGGGAGGCAGGAGAGGCTATCAGGCGCTGCTTTCACACATCATGAATGTCTCTGTAACAGATCTTAAGAGAAATTATGAGAATCTGAATGTTCATTTTGAGCTGTGGAAGGGAGAGTCGGATGCACAGCCATATGTACCTGGGATGGTTGAAATGATGAAGGAAAAGGGCTTTGCACATATGAGTGAGGGCGCTTTGGTTGTGGATGTGAAGGAGGATACAGATACAAAGGAGATTCCGCCATGTATCATCCTAAAGTCTGACGGAGCCTCACTTTACAGTACTACAGACCTTGCAACACTTGTTATGCGTATGAAGGAGAACAACCCTGACCGTGTGATTTATCTGGCAGACGCGCGTCAGTCAATGCACTTTATCCAGGTGTTCCGCTGTGCAAGAAAGACAGGTATAGTACCTGATAATACAGAGCTTGTACATATCGGCTTTGGAACCATGAACGGTAAGGACGGCAAGCCTTTCAAGACAAGAGACGGTGGAGTAATGCGTCTTGAGTACCTCCTCAAGGAAATTGACGATGAGATGCTCAATAAGATTAAGGAAAACCAGAAGGAAAAAGAGAATTTAAATATTAATGAGGCGGAGGCTAAGCAGACAGCCAAAACTGTAGCGCTTGCAGCAGTCAAGTATGGTGATTTGTCTAATCAGGCGAGCAAGGATTACATCTTTGATATCGACAGATTCACATCCTTTGAGGGTAACACAGGTCCATATATTCTTTATACAATCGTGCGTATCAAGTCAATCCTCTCAAAGTATGAGGCAAAGGGTGGCGACATCAGCGCACTGAAGGATGCAATTATGCCGGCAGTCAATGCAGGACAGAAGAATCTCATGCTCTCTCTGGCAAAGTTCAATGCTACAATCGAGAGTGCATACGAGGAGTCTGCACCACACAAGATATGCGCATACATCTACGAGCTTGCCAACGCATTCAACGGCTTCTACCATGACACAAAGATTCTTTCTGAGGAGAATGAAGAGCTTAAGAAGTCATATATTTCGCTGCTTGTGCTCACAAAGGAGATACTTGAGGCTTGTATCGATATGCTTGGATTCTCAGCTCCTGACAGGATGTAAAAAATAATAATTTTCACGTTCTAAAACAATTGGACATGTAATATAAATAGGACATAGATGATTTATCAGAATCGTCTGTGTCCTTTTTTTAATTTGAATAACTGTCGATGGCGATAAGGGGTGAAAAATATGGATATAATTGATTATCTGCCACAAAAGATGAAGGCTGAGGCAGAAGCGTACATGCCGTGTGGTCTGGAGGAAATCAGGGTGCGCGCCGGAAAGCAGGTGCAGTATATGTTTGCGGGAGGATGTAGAGCCGGAGTGTATATCTCACATAGCGATATTGAGGAGATGATAAATTATCTGAGCGGATATTCATTCCACGCGATAGCACCGCAGCTTGCAGCAGGCTATTTTACAGTGGAGGGAGGTCATCGTGTGGGAATTGCAGGGCAGATGGGCTGCGATGGAGGAAAGGTTACAGCAGTCAGTGAGATAGCGTCCTTAAATATCAGAATTGCCCATCAGATAAGGGACGTTGCAATGCCACTGATGCCTTATATCCGGGATGAAAACAGCATTTACAATACATTGGTTATATCACGGCCGGGAGAAGGAAAAACAACATTTTTAAGAGACTGCATAAGGATACTTTCAGATGGCTGTGACGGAAAAAAAGCTCTTAAGGTGTCGGTGGTTGATGAGCGCTCGGAGATAGCGGCGTGCTACTTGGGAGTGGCTCAAAACGATATAGGCAATTCCAGTGATGTGCTGGATAACTGTCCGAAGTCACTTGGCATGAGGATGCTTTTGCGCTCTATGTCACCGGATGTGATTGCGGTGGATGAGCTGGGAGGAGAAAGCGATATCGAGGCACTAAACCAGCTTGTGAGTTGCGGAATAAGGATACTTGGCAGTGTACATGGCACCAATGCAGATGATCTGCGAAGAAAAATGCTGCCACATGCCATAGAACGGTTTGTGTTTATAGACCATGATGAAAAAGGGGTGAGGCGCTATAGCATTTATGATGAAGCTTACAGGCTTTTGTATAGTACTGTTTGCGGTATTGGGGCTGATAAACGATTACAGCAAAAGAAAAAAGGCAGATATAGCGATGCTGTATGATTTTATGCTTTTGCTTGAAAAGGGGGCATTTTATCTGGCAGGAGAAAGAATGAAGGCACCACAGTTTTTTAACAGTATAAGAGGAAAAAGCGAGGTGTTTAATGAGGGATGCAGGAGAATGGGAGAAGTGCTTTCAAACAGGAGCTGTAAAAGCGGGGAGGAGGGCTGGAAGGCTGTGTGGGAGAAGGTGCTTTGCGGCAGGGTATCTGATGAAAAAATAAAGAAAATGATAGTTGAAATGGGAGGTGCGTTCTTTGAAAAAAATGCAGCTGCGATGGAGCAGCGGCTTAAGGAATGTGCTTTGGACATACATAAACAGATAGATTTTTACAGGAAAGATTATGTTGAAAAAATGAAGGTGATTTGTCCGGTGGGGATTTTGGGAGGGATTATGATATCAATAATGCTTATATAAAAATGTTTGTATAAAAATGTGGTAATCCGATTAAACATATTGTTGTATGCGATGAAAGGACTTGATGATGGAGATTTCGATTATTTTTAAGATAGCAGCACTTGGAATAGTGATTACGGTGCTCGGACAGGTCTTAAAACACAGTGGAAGGGAGGAAATGACTTTCCTGCTTAGTCTGGCCGGGCTTGTTATTGTATTGTTCTGGATTGTGCCATATATAAGTGAGCTGTTTAAGGCAATGCAGGATATGTTTTCTTTGTAATATGTTGAAGATTGGGATAATAGGAATTGCGGCAGTATTTTTTGCAGTGCTTTTAAAGCGTGACAGGCCTGAGCTTTCAATGCTTCTTTCAGTGGCCTGCGGCACTATAATTTTTGCTTTTGCATTGGAGCGGCTCGGCACAACAATTGAGTTTTTTAAAGGACTTCTTTCAAAGCTTCCTGTGGAACCGGCATTTTTTGTCACTATGGTAAAGATGCTTGGGATTGCATATATTGCGGAGTTTTCATCCTCAATCTGTAAGGACTGCGGTCATAGCGCAATTGCATCGCAGATAGAGCTTTTTGCGAAGGGAGCAATTGTTGTGATGTCAATTCCGGTGATGTCGTGCCTGATAGAGCTGATTGGAGAGCTGTTTTGATTTGTAAAAAATATATTTTGATAATAATCATATTGGCTGTAGTGTTTTTTCCGCAGTGTTTTGTGTATGCGTCGGACACCGAAATTACAGATAAAATTGAGCAGCAGATGCTTGAAAAAATAGATATGTCAGAGATTGAAAAATATTCAAAGGATTATCTGCCGGACAGACTATCGTTTTCGGATATAGTGGATGCCATTCTGGCAGGAGATCAAAAGGCAGGTGAAAAAATCTGTGAGTATATTTATGAGCTGTTTTTTTATGAAATAGCGGCGGTGAAGCCTGTTATTATAAATGTGCTGTGCTATACGATACTTTTTATGGTGTTTTCAAGGCTTATTTTCTGGCGGCAGGATTATGTATACAATGTAAGCTTTCTGTTTATGTATGCATCGGTCATATCAATGCTTATGGCATCTTTTTTTGTGTTGTCTGATGTGGCAAAGGGCTGTATTGATGTGCTTTTGACTTATCTTACAGCGCTTGTGCCGGCATATGCGACGGTACTTCTTGCGTCCGGAAAAGGATTTTCGGCATCAGGCTTTTACATGCTGGCATTTGTGCTCATTTATGTAGTGGAATGGCTTATAAAGCTGGTGCTCATACCGGGAATTCATCTGTTTCTGGTGCTTGAGGTGCTCAATCACGTATCAAGTGAAAAGAAGCTTGAAAAGCTTGCAGAGTTTATTGAATCAGCAGTTACAAAAATAATGAAGGCATCCATAAAGATAGTGGCAGGCATAGGCATAGTCCAGGCCATGATCGCTCCCGCAAAGGACAAAATATCGGAAAGCCTTATCTTAAAAAGTTTTCAGGCGATACCGGGTGTGGGGAGGCTTGGGCAGGGTGCAGGTGAAATTATGCTTGGCTGTGCGATGCTCATAAAAAACAGTGTTGGTATGGCTGCGATTATCGTGCTTTTTTTCATTGTGCTGACCCCGCTTGTGAAAACACTAATCTTTTCGCTGATGTACAGATTGCTTTCCGCTGCGCTGCAGCCTGTTTCAGACAACAGGATTGTGGAGGGCATAGAAGCCGTTGCCAGGGCAGGAAATCTGTATTATATCGTGATAAGAGATGCATCTATATTGTTTTTTATAGTGATTGCGATAGTATGTGCATCTACAAGCTTTATGGGAGGTTGATAGGGCATGAAGAGTTATTTGTATCTGGCATTTTTTTTCATGGTAATGACATATTTAACGCCAAAGGAGCAGTACAGGAGGTATTTTAGGTTTGTGCTTGGGGTGTTTTTGGCGGTCATTATTCTAAAGCCTCTTGCGGCAGGGTATGAATATGACATGAGATTTGCTGAGCTTACAAAGAAAATAGAGGGGATTTCGTATGAATATGACGCGGATACGACAGATTTGTTTACGGCTTTCGAAGCTGAAGAAAACTGACTACATAGTGATTTTACTTGTTGGAGTACTGCTTCTTATTGTGGTGCTTCCGGTAAAAGAGGATAAAAATACCTGTAGTAATTCACAAAAGAAAGCTAAAGCCAAGTCAGTAAGTGAAAGCACCTGCGATGATGAAGAATATGAGAAACTGCTTGAAAAAAAGCTTGAGGGTATTCTTGAAAGGATGGACGGTGTGGGTGAGGTATCTGTGATGATTACGCTGTCAGACGATGGCACAAGGATAGTGGATAAGGATACTAAGGAGACCTCGGAGAGCATTGAAAAGACTACGGTCATATACGATGACGAGGATGCAAGCGTACCTTATGTCACAAGCACGGACAAACCGACTGTTTCAGGAGTGCTTGTGGTAGCGCAGGGCGGAGGAAGCCCACAGGTAAACAACGATATTTCTAATGCGGTTTCTGCATTATTTGATGTGCCCATGCATAAAATAAAAATAGCAAAAATGATATCCAGGGAGGAATAAAAGTGAAGAAAGGCAGCCATAAGAATCAGATAATTATTACGACACTTGCACTTCTTTTGGCAGTGGTCGGTTACATAAGCTACGATAACAGGGATACCTTTATGAATGCAAAGGATGTGCTTTCCACTGAAATCGAAGCTGTAAATGGAAAGGCAGATACAAAGGAGTCTAAGGAATGTGAGGATACACAGGCATCAGATGAGGTTGCGCTTGAGACAGACTCGACAGAGGAAATATTAAATGCCGGTGAAACGGTACTGACAAGTGCATCCACAGAGAGCGAGGAGTGTGTGGCACAGGTGAAGCTTGGACGCGAGCAGGTGCGCTCAAAGAACAAGGAGGCTTTGCAGAAGATTATCGATGATGCAGGAGTGTCAGAGGCCGAGAAGAAGAGCGCGGTCGATGCCATGGTGAAGCTGACAGAAAATGCACAGATGGAGGAGGATGCCCAGATGATGCTGGAGGCAAAGGGCTTTAAGAATGCTGTGGTTAGTCTCAGTGATGAATGCTGTGATGTGATTGTGGGAAAGGAAGATGTGACAGATGAAAAGAGAGCTCAGATAGAGGACATTATCAAGCGCAAGACAAATATCGGGGCATCAAATATTGTCATATCGACGATGGACTGATACATAAATTTTTAGTGTCTTGAAATGGGAACCGTTTTAAGCTATACTATACTCTGATTTTGTTTGGAGGAAATATCAGTGGATAACTTAAGACAGGAAATAGAAAAAAGAAGAACATTTGCAATAATTTCCCATCCGGATGCAGGAAAGACTACTTTGACAGAGAAGTTTCTTTTGTACGGAGGGGCAATAAACCAGGCCGGTTCGGTAAAGGGAAAGGCTACGGCAAAGCATGCTGTTTCGGACTGGATGGAGATAGAAAAGCAGAGAGGTATTTCGGTTACTTCATCTGTATTACAGTTTAATTATGACGGATATTGCATCAATATCCTTGATACACCGGGACACCAGGATTTCTCAGAGGACACATACCGTACACTCATGGCAGCCGATTCGGCCGTCATGGTAATTGATGCGAGCAAGGGTGTTGAGGCACAGACCAGAAAGCTCTTTAAGGTCTGTGTCATGAGACATATCCCGATTTTTACATTCATAAACAAGATGGACCGTGATGCCAACGATACGTTTGAGCTTCTCGATGACATCGAAAAAGAGCTGGGCATCGCGACATGTCCTATCAACTGGCCGATAGGCTCAGGAAAGCAGTTTAAGGGTGTGTATGACAGAAACAGCAAGGAGGTCATGACCTTTGCAGATACCTTAAAGGGTACAAAAGAGGGCTCTGAGAAGATCATCCATATAGATGATCCGGCTCTTTCCGATGAGATAGGAGAGGAATTTAAAAGTCAGCTCATGGATGAGATTGAGCTGTTGGATGGTGCCAGTGCCGATTTTGATATGGAGCTTGTCACAAAGGGAGAGCTTTCACCTGTATTTTTCGGCTCTGCTCTCACAAACTTTGGTGTTGAGACATTTTTACAGCATTTCCTTAAGATGACATATGCACCGACAGCAAGACAATCTGACATCGGAATGATTGATCCTTTTTCAGAGGATTTTTCTGCATTTGTATTCAAAATTCAGGCCAACATGAATAAAAATCACAGGGACAGAATAGCATTTATGCGAATCTGCTCCGGACAGTTTACAGCCGGCATGGAGGTATACCATGTGCAGGGAGGTAAGAGCCTAAAGCTTTCACAGCCGCAGCAGATGATGGCAGATGAGAGAAAAATAGTGGACAAGGCATATGCGGGCGACATCATAGGTGTGTTTGACCCGGGCGTATACTCTATAGGAGATACACTCACGACAGCAAAGGATAAATTTGAGTTTGAGGGCATCCCGACATTTGCACCTGAGCATTTTGCGAGGGTATCACTTGTTGATTCCATGAAGAGAAAGCAGTTTGTAAAGGGTGTCACACAGATAGCGCAGGAGGGTGCTATCCAGATGTTCCAGGAGTACAAGGGCGGCATGGAAGAAATCATAGTCGGCGTGGTCGGTGTGCTTCAGTTTGACGTGCTTAAATTCAGACTTGAAAATGAGTACAATGTGCAGATCAGACTTGAGAATCTGCCATATGAGCATATCAGATGGATTGAGAACAAGGATGAGGTCAATGTAGATACAATTAACGGAACAAGCGACATGAAGAAGGTTGTCGATATGAAGGGCAATCCGCTTCTTCTGTTTATCAATGAGTGGAGCATCGGCATGACACTCGATAGAAATGACGGACTTGTGCTTACTGAGTTTGGAAGAAACTAGGTAAGGATTTCAAGGTTGAATTTGGACTTGACGTTAGTGAGAGATTATGTGTATAATGAAGACAGTTGTGAAAGCAACTGTCTTTTTAATTATGTTTTATTTGCATATTTTTGAATATTTTAGCTATAGCTGTTTTAGAGTATAGCGTGAGGCTCAAACAGCAGCACGGGCAGCTATCTGATTCTGTAATTATTCCAATTTATTTGTTGACAATTGAATAGAAGTGTATTATTATAATAGCAGAACGAACATTTGTTCGCGAGAGGATAGGAGATTATTATGGCAAAGGAAGATAAATTAAAAGCATTAGACGCTGCCATCGCGCAGATTGAGAAACAATACGGAAAGGGCTCTGTCATGAAGCTTGGTGACAATTCAGCCAATATGAATGTAGAGACAGTACCTACAGGCTCGTTAAGCCTTGATATTGCATTGGGACTCGGAGGCCTTCCGAAGGGCAGGATTATTGAGGTGTACGGACCGGAGTCATCAGGTAAGACAACGGTTGCACTCCACTGTGTTGCAGAGGTACAGAAGCGAGGCGGCATAGCAGGCTTTATAGATGCGGAGCATGCTCTTGACCCTGTATATGCCAGAAATATAGGTGTTGATATTGACAATCTCTATATTTCACAGCCGGACTGTGGTGAGCAGGCACTTGAGATAACAGAGACCATGGTGCGTTCAGGCGCTGTGGATATCGTAGTTGTCGATTCAGTTGCGGCACTCGTACCAAAGGCCGAGATTGACGGAGATATGGGTGATTCCCATGTGGGTCTTCAGGCGAGACTTATGAGCCAGGCACTCCGTAAGCTCACGGCAGTTATCAGTAAATCAAATTGTATCGTTATATTCATCAATCAGCTTCGTGAGAAGGTAGGTGTGATGTTTGGAAACCCTGAGACTACCACAGGTGGAAGGGCATTAAAGTTCTATTCATCAGTGCGTCTTGATGTCAGAAGAACTGAGTCACTCAAGCAGGGCGGTGAGATAGTCGGCAACCATGTCCGCGTAAAGGTTGTTAAGAATAAAATAGCTCCTCCTTTCAGGGAGGCAGAGTTTGATATCATGTTTGGTCAGGGTATCTCAAGAGAAGGAGATGTGCTTGATCTTGCGGTAAATGCAGGCATTGTCAACAAATCCGGTGCATGGTATGCATACGAGGGAGACAAGATAGGACAGGGTCGTGAGAATGCAAAGACTTATATTCATGAGAATCCGGCATTTTTTGATATGCTTGAGGCAAAGGTAAGGGATTTTTACTTTACACAGCCTGAGGACGAAGATGCTGCAGTACAGGAAGACTCTGAAAAGCTTGAAGCAGAAGAATAATAAGTGAGCAGGGTTATATATGATAGAGATTACCGGATATGAGAATATTGGTAAAGGCAAATACCGCACGACCTTTGATAATGGCACGACATGTGTGTTGTATCGTACAGAGGCCGTGCGGTACTCTATTATGGAGGGAGCCTTTATCAGTGAAGCGGATTACGAAAAGCTGATAACTGAGGTGGTAGGAAAGAGAGCTAAAAAGAGAGCACTGCATCTGCTTGAACAGATGGACAGGAGTGAAAGAAAGCTTAGGGAAAAGCTCACACAGGGCGGATATCCGGATTGCTGTGTGGATGCAGCGATAGATTATGTCAAGAGCTTTCATTATCTTGATGATTACAGATTTGCTTCCACATATGTCAGGTATCATCAGGACAGCTTAAGCCGCAGGCAGCTTGAGCAGAAGCTTATGACAAAGGGCATAGGCAGAGATGATATAAATTGTGCCATAGACAGCGAATACACTGCTGATGAAGAGGAACATATAGCAAAGCTGCTTGAAAAGAAACATTATGATCCTGACAACTGTGATGAAAAGGAGTTTCGCAGGATATACCAGTTTCTTATGCGCAGGGGCTTTAAGAGCAGCCAGATTCTTTCTGCAATGAGGTCACAATTACCTTGACAATTTGCACCAAAAAGTATAGAATTTAATTGTTGTAATTTGTGAAATACAATGAAAATTTAATAAAGGAGGTGCTCCTGTAATGCTACCGTATATCATTACTGCTGTAGTTTCTGTTATTATTACTGCATTGATTGTATGGTTTGCAGCCGCTTTATATCAGAAGAAATCTGCTAACTCCAAGATAGGAAATGCTGAGGAGAAGGCAAGAGGAATCATTGATGAGGCTGTAAAGACTGCGGAGGAAAAGAAGCGCGAGTCTATGCTTGAGATCAAGGAAGAGTCTATTAAGGCTAAGAATGATCTGGATAAGGAAATCAAAGAGCGTAGAAACGAGATTTCCCGTAATGAGCGTCGTATCGTTCAGAAGGAAGAAAATGTCGACAAGAAGCTTGAAGCTATCGAGAAGCGTGAAGCCGGATTTGCAGTTAAGGAAGAGGAACTCAAGAAGCAGAAGATTGAAATATCAAAGCTTAACGAGCAGCGTTTACAGGAACTTGAAAGAATCTCTGGATTAACCTCCGAGCAAGCTAAAGAATATCTCTTAAAGACCATTGAAGAAGATGTAAAACTTGATACTGCAAAAATGATTAAGGAAATGGAAAACAAAGCAAAGGAAGAGGCAAACCGTAAAGCTAAGGATTACGTGGTTACAGCTATTCAGAAATGTGCAGCAGATCATGTGTCTGAGACTACTATTTCAGTAGTATCGCTTCCGAATGATGAGATGAAGGGACGTATCATAGGAAGAGAGGGACGTAATATCCGTACTCTCGAGACTATGACAGGTGTAGATCTGATTATAGATGACACACCTGAGGCGGTTATCTTGTCAAGCTTTGATCCAATTAGAAGAGAGGTTGCAAGAATAGCTCTTGAGAAGCTTATTGTTGACGGAAGAATCCATCCGGCCCGTATAGAGGAGATGGTTGAGAAGGCTCAAAAAGAAGTCGATAATATGATTCGTGAAGAGGGTGAGGCTGCCACACTTGAGGTGGGCATACATGGTATTCACCCGGAGCTTGTGCGTCTTCTTGGAAAGATGAAGTTTAGAACAAGCTACGGTCAGAATGCGTTAAAGCATTCTATCGAGGTTGCACAGCTGGCTGGCTTACTGGCTGCTGAAATTGGCGAGGATGTCAGAATGGCAAAGCGTGCAGGCTTATTACATGATATAGGTAAGGCAGTAGATCACGAGATGGAGGGTTCACACATCCAGCTCGGTGCCGAATTATGTAAGAAATACAAAGAGTCACCACTTGTGATTAATGCAGTAGAATCACATCACGGTGATGTTGAACCGGAGTCACTTATTGCATGTCTCGTGCAGGCAGCTGATACAATCAGTGCGGCACGTCCGGGTGCAAGAAGAGAGACTTTGGAGACATATTCAAATCGTCTTCAGCAGTTAGAGGACATTACAAATGGTTATAAAGGGGTAGAGAAATCTTTTGCTATTCAGGCAGGTAGAGAGATTCGTATTATGGTAGTTCCTGAGCAGGTCAGCGACGCCGATATGGTTATCATGGCCAGAGATATATCTAAGCAGATTGAGTCTGAGTTAGAGTATCCGGGTCAGATAAAGGTTAATGTAATACGTGAGTCACGTATAGTGGATTACGCAAAGTAGAGCATTAGCGTATTGTCGGTTTGACATAATAACATGTACATTTGAAAAGGCTTCGTATGAAGCCTTTTCTTTTTTGCAAAAAATAAAAACGTAAATGCAGCCGATTTTTACAATGTAGTGCTTATGGTATGAAATAAATTATCGGTAACTGTTCATTACTACTGAAGATAATTGTATATATTGCATAAAAATATATGTATAAGATATCTTGTATTCACAAAAATAGATAATGGTACGTGACAAAATTAGTAAAATGTTATAAAATAATAAATGTAATATTTAGTAACTATTCAGTGTTGATGGCTGCGATTTTTATAAATATTACAAGGGAGAAACTATATAAAAAATATCATATGGAGGGTTTTACAATGCAGAGATTTACATTACCAAGAGATTTATATCACGGAAAGGGTGCGCTTGAGGCATTAAAGAGCTTTGAGGGAAAGAAGGCTATTATCTGTGTGGGCGGAGGCTCAATGAAGAGATTTGGCTTTTTAGACAAAGCCGAGGCTTATTTGAAGGAAGCAGGCATGGAGGTAAAGCTTTTTGAGGGAATTGAGCCGGATCCGTCAGTTGAGACAGTCATGAAAGGTGCGGCTGCCATGGCTGAGTTTGAACCGGACTGGATTGTAGCAATTGGTGGTGGCTCACCTATAGATGCAGCTAAGGCTATGTGGATTAAGTATGAGTATCCGGATATCACATTCGAGGATATGTGCAAGGTATTTGGTATTCCTAAGCTTAGAAAGAAAGCACATTTCTGTGCTATTTCATCCACATCAGGCACAGCAACAGAGGTTACTGCGTTCTCAATCATCACAGATTATGAGAAGGGAATCAAGTATCC